>Ga0105099_10000012_pt1 | contig 132345 bp, 117 predicted proteins | sample PPLLak3cmMay2015_2_FD_79138 | JGI IMG/M metagenome (GOLD analysis project Ga0105099, IMG submission 79138) | Freshwater sediment microbial communities from Prairie Pothole Lake near Jamestown, North Dakota, USA - PPLs Lake P8 Core (1) Depth... | ecosystem: Environmental > Aquatic > Freshwater... | reverse complement strand
CGTCCTCAATATCCGCGGCGTGAAGGAATCGGTCACCATGCTGGCGCCGATTTTCGCCGTATTCCTGGTTACCCACCTGGTCATGATCCTCTACGGCGTCTTTTCCCATATCCCCAACCTGGGGCCGCTGACCCGGGAGATCCGCGGCGACCTCACCCGCGATTTCGCCTCCATCGGCTTTCTCGGCGTCATGGCCCTTTTTCTCAGAGCCTACTCGCTCGGCGGCGGCACCTACACCGGCATCGAAGCTGTATCCAACGGCATGCAGATCATGCGCGAGCCCAAGGTGCAAACTGGGAAACGGACCATGCTGCTGATGGCGGTCTCATTGGCTTTCACCTCCAGTGGCCTCTATCTCTGCTATCTGTTGTTCCGGGTGGCTCCGGCCGAGGGTAAAACCCTGAACGCCATCCTGGCCGGAGAACTCTTCCGGGGCTGGCCGTTCGCCTATGGACTGGCATTGGTTACGATCATTTCCGAGGGAGCTCTCCTCTTCGTCGCCGCCCAGACAGGCTTCATCGACGGCCCCCGGGTCATGGCCAACATGGCCGTCGATTCCTGGCTTCCCCACCGTTTCTCCTCGCTCTCTGACCGGCTGACCATGAAAAACGGGGTTCTGCTCATGGGTGGAGCGTCGATATTCCTCCTGTTCTACACCCGGGGAAACATCTCCAAGCTGATCGTCATGTACTCGATCAACGTCTTTCTCACCTTTTCCCTGTCGCAGTTGGGGATGGTGATCTATTACATCCGCCATCGCCGCCGGGAAAAGAAGTGGAAAAGCTATCTCCCGGTCTACGTAATCGGCTTTTTCCTCTGCTTTGTCATCCTCATCGTCACCAGCTTCGAGAAATTCCATGACGGCGGCTGGGTCACCCTGGTGATCACGGCTCTCTTCGTCCTGCTGGGATTGCTCATCCGCGGACATTACCAGCGGGTCCGCAACGCCGTCCGCCAGCTCGACGATCTGCTCGGCGACATCCATACCACCCGCGCGCCCAATCCGGATCCGGTCGATCCCCATCAGATGACCGCCATTCAACTGGTCACCGATTACAGCGGTTTCGGCGTCCACACCTTTCTCTCGATCATTCAGAATTTTCCCAAGCAATACAAGAACGTCATATTCGCTTCGGTGGCCGTGGTCGACTCGGGGACATTCAAGGGAAGCGAAGAGATCAAAAACCTCGAAGCTTCGGTGCAACAGAACCTGGCAAGGTATGTCGACCTGGCGCGCCGGCTGGGATTCGCCGCCGAAAGCCGGATGGGCGTCGGCACCGACGTGGTCGAAACGGCAACCGCCCTGTGTCGGCAGATCAAACTCGAGTTCCCCCGCTCCACTGTATTTTCAGGAAAGCTGGTATTCCGTACCGAAAAACTATTCCACAAACTGCTCCATAACGAAACCGCCTTTTCCATCCAGCGCAAGCTGCAATGGGACCAGATTCCTTCCGTAACCCTCCCGATCCGTCTGAATTTATAAGAAGTATCGACGATGCTCGATGGCCTGCGATCCTCATATTTCGAATCGTGCTATAATCGCCGCATGAACGACCGGTTCCCGCAGAACCAATACGCCTCCGACCCTTTTTTCAACAAACGATCCCGGGAGAGAATCCTCCTCCCCCTGATCGGCCTGCTGGTCGGGGCATTCGGGTTCAGCTTCGCCCTGACCTGTCTTTATCACGCCATGCGCGGAGTGATGCGCCTGGGCGGTTTCGTGGCCAGCGGCGGACCTTACGTCATCGCCCACGAAGCCCCGTCCTGGATCTGGATCGCCCCCGTCTCCATCGTCACCGGGATGATTTTTGTCTTCATTCACTGGATTGCCGCCAGAAAACTGCAATGCCTCTCCATTCACGCATTGGCCTGGCCGGCGTTGTTCCTGTCGCTGGGATACAATTTCTGGGAGTTCGGATTCAACCCGCCCGGAGGTGGCACCTCCGTGGCCTGGTTGATCTGCGGAGCCCTTTTCTGGCTGATGGGAGCTGTGCCGGTCTGGATCGTCGGGCGTGCCTGGTTGCGCACAAGAAGCGAAAAACGACTACGGCCAAATACTTCCGACGACCCCGAAAAAACAAATAAAATGGCACGAACACAATGGCTCAACTTGACAGTGGTGCTGACTGCGGTAGCGGGAATCTATCTTGCGATCCTTTTTTTTCGCTCGCTCAATTAGCCCCTTGTAATTCTCTTCCCATAATAAACCGAATCGGAATTTTCAGTATCTCCGCTACCCGGAGGCAAAAATCAGTACGATCAACTGAGCGACCATGATCCGTAAAAAGGTGGTCAACGGATAGACCGCCGCATAGGTCACCGCCGGAGCATCCGAACCGGTATAGGAATTGGCGAAGGCCAAAGCGGGTGGATCGGTCATACTGCCGGCCAACAATCCGCAAACAGCCAGGAAGTCCGCTTTCAAGAGGAATCGGACCGCAATGCCTGCCAACAGGAGCGGCAGGACGGTGACCACCGCCCCCAGCAGCATCCAGTTCAGGCCTCCGGCATGGATCACCGTATGCAGGAATCCGGCCCCGGAACGGAGACCAACTGTCGCCAGAAAGAGAACGATCCCGGTTTCCCTGAGGGCCAGGTTGGCGCTGCCCGACAGATAGGGGGTGAACCGGCCGATGTGTCCGAAGCGGCTCAGGAGAATGGCGACCAGAAGCGGACCGCCGGCCAACCCCAGCTTGATCTGAGCCGGGATGCCGGGGATACGGAAGGGGACGCTCCCCAGCAGGACGCCGGCGGCAATCCCCAGGAACACCGGCAGAATATTGGGAAAATCGAGGTGCTTGAGCGAATTGCCAAGTTCTCCCGCCAATTGTTTGAGCATCTCCTCTTCGCCCACCACCGTAAGCTTGTCACCGAACTGGAGTCGGACCGAACCACCTGGGACAAACTCCATGCCGGCCCGGAAAATCCGGGTGATATTGATCCCGTACCGTTCCCGCAGGTTCAGGCTGGAAAGGGACCGGCCGATTACCTGTTCCCGGGTGACCAGGATGCGGCGGACAGCCAGGGGGCCAGCATGAGATTTGAGATCGATCCGGCTTTCATCACCAATGAGCAGCCTCAGTTTTTCGAGATTTTCCCGGGAACCGATGGCCAGCATGACATCCCCCGCTTCCAGCAGAGTTTCGAACCTGGGGCTGAACAGTTCCCCCCGGCGCAGAATCCTGGAAACGACCACTTCAGCGCCAATCACCTCACCGATCACCCGCAGCGGTTTTCCGATCAATTGGGGATTCCTCAATTCCAGGTTGACATTGCACGGCGCCGGGAACAAGACCTCCTGAGCAGCGCGGAACCGGTCCTGCTCCACTTCCATGCGGACGCGGAAGAGGTGGCGCAGGAGGATCATGGTCACGATGATCCCGATTACACCAAAAGGATAGGCCACTGCATAGGCCAATCCGGCCATATCCCCCCCGCCGGCAAGAGGCCGTGAAACCTCACGGAAGGCCTGTTGCGCCGCCCCGAGGCTGGGGGTATTGGTGACAGCTCCACAAAGAATCCCCACCGCTGCCGGGAGGGGGAACCGGAGAACCAGATGGTAAAAAACAGCGATGGCCGATCCGGAGAGGACGATCACGGTGGCAGCCAGATTGATGGCCAGCCCCTGCCTGCGGAAGGAGGCGAAGAATCCAGGCCCGACTTGGAGTCCGACCATAAAGACGAACAGGATCAGGCCGAAATCACGGATGAAATCGAGTTGGGTTCCCCCGATGCCCAGGCCAAAATGGGCAGCGGCCAAACCTGAAAAAAGGACGCCGGCGACGCCCGGTTGGATTCCGAATATACGGATCCGGCCGAGCACCAAGCCGACAGTGATGACCATGCCCAGCACCAGCAGGACATGTGCGGGCGTATCCGCCTTGAAAAGGTCAATCAGCCACGGCACGACCGCTTCCCCCCGTTCCTCCCTGCCGAAAATCACCGCTCGCATCATTATCACGCGAATTAATTTGAATGCGACGGATTCCCTTGTATCGGGAAAGATCGGGGTGCTTTTCCAGAAAGCGGATCAAACAATCGCTCGTCCGGGTCTGCAGGGAGCGCCCCGGATCGGCGTGGTCGAACCGGTAGGAGGAGGCGATATAACTGTTGAGGCCGACGCGCAAGGACTGGTCTTCGGGCCATTGCTGACCTATGAGGTCCAGCAGGTCGATCGCTTCGACGCGGTTCTTCTCGGTCATGCGCACCCGATAGGACAATCCCGAGACCTGGAGGTCGATGCCGCCGGTCCGCTCGATCGAATCACGGATCAGGGAACGGATCTCCCGCGGAGCGAGACGGAATTCGACCACATCGTTGGCGAAGGGATCGAGTCGATAGACGTCGAGCAACCGGATGGATTCGGGGAGCCGGGAAACCCGGATCCCGCCCTGGTTGAGAAACACGACATCCAGATCCAACTCACTGCGCACGGCATCGCCGAACAGGCACCCCAATTCGTCGTATCCCTCGAGGGCAACCGGAGCTGTACAAAGAACCCGATTGAGCCGGGGATTGTCGTTGAACCGCGACACCATCGCCTTGATCTCGGCTTTTTCTTCGTGTATTTGTTCGAGGTCGATCAACCGGCCCGTTTTCCGGGTCACCCGTTTTCCCTTGATCTCGAGGTCGATCCGCCCCAGGAAACGCCCCTTGGCACCCGTCTGAACGATCAACGTTCCATTCCATTGCCGCGGCTCCGAGACGACCGTATGGGAATGACCGCCGACGATCAGGTCGATTCCGGGCACCGCTTTCGCCAAGCGGACATCCTGGTCGAACCCGAGGTGGGTCAGGAAAACCAGGATGTCTCCCCGTCGTTTTAACCGGGCCAGGGAGCGCGCGACCGCAAACGGTTCGCGAAACTTCAACCCGGCAACATGATCGGGATGGGTATCGGGAATTTTCCCGGGACCGCTGATCTGGAGCAGGCCGGCAACGATCAAACGGGTTCCCCCTTTGGTCGTCAGCGTCACATGGGAAAGGGGGGCGGGAATGGTTCCGGCGGCAGTGTCCACATTGGCGCAGAGAAAGGGAAAGCGTGAAGCGGCCATGTATCCGGCCAACACCTTCTGGCCATAATCGAATTCATGGTTGCCGAGTGTAGAAGCCGTCAAGCCGATGGCCTGGAACAGATCGATGATCGGCTGCCCCGGCGGTGAATACTGATCGACGATCGGATTCCCGGTAAACGCATCGCCCGCGTTCAGAAAAAAAACATCACGGCTCTGTTTTCTCTCCTGATCGGCCAGATGGGCGATCCGCGGAAAAGTGTCGATCATCCCGTGGATGTCGTTGGTATGGAAGATGACGATGCGAGGCTTCCCCTCCTTCGCTGAAAGGAGGGGAAGGAACGATAAGACCAAACCAAAGAAAATCAGACGGATGATTTTCATGAGACGATTTTGATGGCCGAACCCTCATCCAGGCTTCCCTGCAGGTCGAGACCGTTTCCCCAGGAGTCGATAACCTTCTTTTCCCCCTGTTCGATCCGTTTCAACTCCTCGGGGGAATACTTCCGCAGGGCATCCCGGACCGAAGCTCCCGCAAACAACTCGACTTTCCGGCCATTCACGATGACAGTCATCTTTCCCTCCGCGATTCATTTCTCCGGTTTGCGGCTGAAGGCTACCGCCTGCCGGAATACCCGCAGAAAATTTCCCCCCCAGATCCTGGCGATCTCCTTTTCGGAATATCCACGCCGGAGTAATTCGATTGTAATGTTCGGCATTTCGGTGACATCATCGCAGCCCACCGTACCGCCACCGCCGTCAAAATCGCTGCCGATACCGACGTGGTCGATACCGATCACTTTGACCACGTGATCGATATGGTCGACAATGTCCTGTAGCGTCGCCTGCGCCTGCGGGAATTTCCGGTTCAATTCCTCAAATCCGCGCTCCACCTGTTCCCGATCCGCCTCATTCTTGATGCTCTCATACGAGCCGTACTTCTCCTGGACCTGTTTGAAATAGTCAAAAAACGCCTTTTCCCGTTCGGGGTTGGCATCTGACTTTTTCAGAAAGTCGGAGACCAGACATATCTGCACAACCCCGCCATTCTTTTTCAGCGCCCGCAACTGGTCGTCACTCAAATCCCTGGGATGATCACACAGTGCCCGGCATGAGGAATGGGAGGCGAATACCGGAGCCTTGGTCTCGGCCAATACATCGGAGATGCTCTGGGGAGAGAGATGGGAAATGTCGATCAGAATTCCCATCCGGTTCATCCGCCGCACCAACTCCCGGCCCAGGCCGGAGAGGCCCCGATCCTCCGGTCCGTTTCGGTCGGTCGAAGAATCACAAAATTGATTGTCAGCAGAATGACAGATGGTGATATAGCGGATACCCCGTTGATAGTAATAGTCAAGCGTGGAAAGGTCATTTCCCAGTGGATAACCGTTTTCCATCCCGATAAAAATGGCCCGTTTCCCGGTTGCAGCGATCCGCTCCGCATCCTCCGGAGCAATCGCTTTTTGAACCAAGTCCGGATAGGTTTGAAACATCTTATCCAGGTTGTCACAAGCCTGGACCGCTCTTGCATGAGCTTTCTCGAAAGCCTCCGGGGTCAACGCCCCCTGACCGACGAAGACGGCAAAAAACGAAGCATCGAGACCCCCTTCGCGCATACGGATCAGATCCTGTTTACCGCTTCCCCGTTTCCCCGGTTCATGACGGATCCCCATATCGAATGTTTGCAGGGACATGGTCGTATCGCAATGGGTATCAATCGTCAGCAGCCGTTCATGCATCACCTTGGCCTTTTCGACCAATTCGTCAGCTCCGATCGGCAAAGCGATCGCAATACCAAGCAACCATACCAGAATGGATTTCTTCACCATTGGCCTCCTATGTAAGATTGGTGGTGTTCCGAAACCCAAATTATGTCATACTCCCACTTCCAGGGCAAGAAGCTTTTCAGCCTTTTCTCACTGTGGTATAATCTCCAAATGCTTGATCTCAATCGAATTCGCCGCGATCCCGGCGCTGTGAAAAAGCGGATCGCCCTCAAGGGGGTCGAGTTCAGGGAGGATCGGTTCAAAGAGTTGGATGAGCGTCGCCGCCAACTGCTCACTGCGAGTGAATCCCTGAAAAGCCGGAAAAATGCCCTCGCCAAAGAAACCGGTATCCGTAAAAAGAAAGGCGAAGATACACGCCTCCTCGAAGAAGAAAGCATTGCCATCTCCACGCAGCTGGCCGGAGTCGAAGATGAATTAAAGGGAAGCGAAGCAGAATTCGAAAATTTTTTACTGGACATCCCCAATATTCCGCTTGATTCGGTCCCTGAAGGTACTGATGCCTCAATGAATGTCGTGGTCCGGACCTGGGGCGAACCGATTCAATTCCCATTCCACCCCCGATCCCATTGGGAATTGGGGGAAATGGGAAAATTCCTCGATTTCACTCGGGCGGTGAAAATCGCCGCCTCCCGTTTTGCCCTTTCCTTCGGTGCCATCGCCAAATTGGAACGGGTATTGATGAACCTGATGCTCGACACCCACACCCAGGAGCATGGTTATACCGAGGTGGTTCCTCCATTCCTGGTCAATTCAGCCAGCCTGATCGGGACGGGCAACCTGCCGAAATTCAAAGCCGATCTCTTTAAGGTGGAAGACGTCGACCTCTATCTCATCCCCACGGCCGAAGTCCCCTTGACCAATATCCATCGTGACGAGTTTCTGCAGGCAGACGATCTTCCCCTGAAGTATGTGGCATACAGCCCCTGTTTCCGCAGTGAAGCCGGTTCCCATGGGCGGGATATCCGGGGATTGATCCGTTTGCACCAGTTCAACAAGGTGGAATTGATGAAATTTACAACTCCCGAGCAGTCAGCGGATGAATTGGAGCGGCTGACCCGGGACGCCGAGGCCATTCTCCGGAAACTGCAGTTGCCCTACCGAGTCGTGGTTCTCTGTACCGGGGATATGTCTTTTTCTTCGGCGAAAACCTATGATATCGAAGTCTGGATGCCGGAACGGGGTGCATTCATGGAAATCTCCTCCTGTTCAAATTTTACCGACTTCCAGGCCCGCCGCGCCAAAATCAAATACAAAACCGGAGATGAAAGAAAGGAGTTCGTCCATACACTGAACGGCTCCGGACTGGCCATCGGCCGCACCATCGCGGCCATCCTGGAAAACTATCAGGAGGAAGACGGAAAGGTGCGAATCCCAGAAGTGCTCAAGCCCTATTATCCCCAATCCGATCACTTTTAATGCCGTATTACCATTGTACGTTCCTGGATATTGAAGGCCGGTTACATCGTCGGCAGATCAACGCCTTCAGCAGAGTGGAACTGATGGAAACCTACGCCAACGCCGACGAAAAGTTGATTGCCTGCCGGCGGATCATTTTCAAAGATTTTAGATTTTCACTAAGCTTTCGGCAGAAGGTCAAGCAGATCGAATTTCTCCGCTTTAATCAGGAGATGGCAACATTGATCCGTTCGGGAACCCCTTTTATCCGCGCCCTGGAAATCGTCACCGAAAACCTCAAACCGGGTCACTTTTTGACCATCCTGAAAAAAGCCTCCACCCAGATACAGAGTGGTGTACAGATTTCCGAAGCCTTTCTCGACTCCCGACTCCCTTTCAACAAGATCTACACCGCCTCATTGTTGGCTGGAGAGCGCAGCGGTCACCTCGAACCGATCCTCGACAAGTTCAACTTATACCTACAGAAGATGTCCAATATCCGCCGAAAAACCATCTCCTCAATGACCTATCCGGCTGTCCTGCTTGGATTTATGGGGGTTATGTTCTTCATCATCACCATGGTCATTATTCCCAAATTTTCCGAGATGTACGAAAACTTCGAGGCAGAACTCCCCGGAATCACCATCTTTTTCCTCGAAGCCAGTATTTTTCTGCGAAAAAACGCTTTCTTGTATATGGGATTGGTGATCGCCATATATTTCCTCATCCGCCTGATCGAACGGATGCGACCCGAAATCATCATCATCGATCAGATAAAATTGAGATTACCATTTGTCGGGCGAATCATCCTGGAGAGCAGCCTTTCGGTCTTTTCCCGGACCATGGCCATTCTCATTGCCGGTGGAATCCCCGTTCCCGACGCCGTGGCCATTGCTTCAGAGACCATTTCGAACCGGTTCCTGTCCCGATTTTTTGCACCGATTTCCACCCAGATCCGCGAAGGGAACGCCTTGTCGCAGGTGATCAAAAAAATCCCCCAAATCCCATCAATCCTCGTGGAGATGATCCGGGTCGGGGAGGCTTCCGGAAGCCTCCCCCGGGTTCTCGATGAAAGCGCAGATTTTTATGAAACCTCGATCGACATGAAGATCAATACATTGATTTCATTAATTGAACCTGTTATCATAATCACATTGGGAGTAGTAATCGCACTCATGTTATTATCGATATACTTGCCTATTTTCACTTCCATACAGGCGTTCTGATGAGCCAAACAGCAACATTGACCGATATCCACATTGACTATCAACTGCTCAGCCGGTTCCCACCCGATTTTCTTTTGAAAAATCTCTTTTTCCCACTGGAGGAAAAAGACAGCACCATTCAAGTGGCTCTGCCCGACCCGGAGAACCTGACCAAAATCGGCATCATCGAGAATTACTGTCAGAAAAAGGTGATTCCGCTGAAAATGGAGAAGGAAGAACTCGAAAAAATCCTCAAGAAAAGCGATACTTTCGCCAAAGTACTGCGGGAAAAGAGCGAGTCGTTCGCCCTGAAAAAAACAGGCGAGGCGATTGAAGACGATATCGTCACCGTGGACAGCATCACGGAAGAGGAAGATTCGGTCATTCAGCTCCTAAACAACATCATTTTCACAGCTGTGCAAAAAAAGGCCTCCGACATCCACCTTGAAATCCAGAATGAATCTGTGGTGGTAAAGTACCGGATTGACGGGATTCTCAACCAGATAATGGAACCATTGGACAAAGTCTTCCACTCTTTTCTCATCACTCGTCTCAAGGTCATTTCCGAACTGGATATCGCCGAGCGCCGAATCCCTCAGGATGGTCGGTTCCGGATGCGGTTCCCCAACAAAACCATCGATTTCCGGGTTTCCATCATGCCCGGAATCTACGGGGAAAATGCCGTCATCCGGATCCTGGACCGGGAGATGATCACCGAAAATGTCCGTGAACTCTGTTTGAAGGAACTCGGGTTTACCGATGACCTCATCGAAAAGATCAATTATTATATCCGTCAACCATATGGCATGTTTCTCGTGACCGGTCCCACCGGAAGCGGGAAAACCACCACCCTCTACGCTGCCTTGAATGAAATCAAAAGCCCCGAAGACAAGATCATCACCATCGAAGACCCTGTCGAATACCAGATCGACGGTATCACCCAAATCCCGGTCAATGAAAAAAAGGGACTGACCTTCGCTCGCGGACTGCGATCGATTCTCCGACATGATCCGGACAAGATCATGGTCGGTGAAATCCGCGATCCGGAAACGGCCCAGATCGCCATCCAATCCGCCCTGACCGGCCACCTGGTATTCACCACCGTCCATGCCAACAATGTTTTTGACGTGCTCGGCCGCTTCATCCATATGGGAGTCGATACCTACAGTTTCCTATCAGCTTTGAACTGCATCATCGCCCAACGTCTGGTCCGCATCGTCTGCTCTCGTTGCCGGGTCTCTTTCACTCCCGACCCCGAATCTCTGAAAGCCAGCCGGATTCAACGGAATTATTTTCAAACCCCCATTTACCGATCGGCCGGTTGCGAAGAATGCAACCAAATCGGGTACTCCGGAAGGACGGCAATCGGTGAAATCCTGGAATTGACCGACGAGATCAAGGAGATGATCCTGGCTCGAAAGCCGACATCGGAAATCAAAAAAATGGCTTATGAACAGGGTATGATCCCGATCCGGAAAAATGGCTTGGAGGTCGTCCGGAGCGGGCTGTCGACTATCGAGGAATTGAACAGGGTGACGGTAAAAGAATGGATCTGATCGAACGCATCTTCCCCGACGAGTATCCTCAGCAGTATCTGTATATATCCGCGAACCGGATACGAATCATATCGGCGGCAAGCGGTCGCATGGAAACGACTGATGAATTCTACTTCGACCCGAAACGGTTGGCTGCATCGACAACGGAGTTGACGCAGAATCTGGGAGAGCGACTGCGATTAGTGAAAACCGGGCTCATCTTCGATCCCCATTTTTTCATCTTCAACCTGTTCGACTTCGAGAAGATTCCACTATCGCCCAAAACCCGCCGGACCATGATCGAATGGCGATTGCAAAAAGTATTTCCCGAAAAGATGGACCAGTACAGCCACCTTTATTTTCGAACCTCGGCGAAGCAATATTTTTCCATCCTGATTTCACGGGAAACTCATCAATTCTGGGAAAATCTACTCAATTCCCTTAAAATCCCGGTGATATTCTCGGGAAATTCCACGGTGGAGATCTGCAACCATCTGTTCCATAAACAAAAGACCCCCGGTTTTTTCATTGAAGTCACGCCCACCGCGCTGGTGACCGTCTTTTGTCACCGGCGAAAGCTTCTTTATTTTAGAAAAACAAAATACTCGATCGTGGCCGAGATCGTCGACGATGTCCTGCGAACACTCCAATTCATCAACACCCAATATTCCTGGAAACCCGATTCATGGAACCTGATCGACTTTTTTGAGCTCGTGGATCGGAAAAAATTCCAGGAAGAGATGATAAAAACGGGTTGCAAACCCGCCCCCACGCCCGCCACACCACTTTTTTTTCTACCGAAACGAACATGAAAAAAATTCGTTTGAATATCGCCTTGCACCGCCGCATCAACAAGGCCGTTTTCATCCCATCCATTCTGGCCGCCTTCATCTTCACCCTGCTTTTATTCTATTTCACCTATCACCTGACCTCCCGCTATATCAATGACACCCGTAAAATGAAAAACCGCCTGGGTAGCGTCAAATCCGAATTGACCAAATTGGAAAAAGAGGGGGAAACGGCGAACATAAAAATAGCCAGTGAAAAAAGCCTCTGGAATCCCCGCATCGCCTATTGTAATTTTCTGATCGAAAAAAAGGTCTATTATCTCAGCGAACGATTGAATTTTCTGGAAACCGTACTCCCTTCTGAAATCCAGGTTGCCTCTCTGCAGTGGAAGAACGCCCAGAACCAGATGGAATTGCAATTGATCGCCCCGGGATTCCCTCAGGTGCTGAGTACTTACAAAGCATTGGCTCCGTATGATCTCGATCTGATCAGCGATTTCGAGCAGGATGGCCGGTTTCATATGAATGTGAGACTGAAATATGTCAGTAAATAAAGCAAAAATCATCTTTGCCGTCACTGCGATTCTGTTTTCCATCGGATTCTTTCTTTTTTCCGGGACATGGATATTTGTCACCGCCAAGAGGTTGTATTGGCAGAGAGAACAGCAGCAGATCGCCAAATGGGAAGCACGAAAAACGGAGCTTGGTCATATCAAACAGAACCAAAAAGAATGGGATGAGATCGAAGCCGAGTTTTCCGCCTTCAAGAAACAGCGGTTTATCCCCAAGATCGATTTTTATACCTTCCGGCAGAACCTGGAAATGATGATCAGAAACAACAACCTGAAAAAAGTTTCGCTGAGATTCGATGCGAAGGAAAAGACGATGATCGATACGGAAAAGATCCGGTTTCACGTGAACATCGTCGGCGATTACCCGAGCATCAAGCGTTTCATCGAGGGGTTAGAAGATCTCCCCTGGATGGTCCTGCTCGATCAAGCCCAACTCAAGCTCGACAACAGCCAGGTCGAAGCCTTATTGGATTTGGAGGTGCATTTTGCCTCCTAAAATTATGATTATCCTGCTTTTGCTCCCGGGACTTGCCGGAGCGGAAATCATTCAACAGTCAAGATTAAAAATTGCAAGGAAGCCCCATTCCAGCCAACGGAACCTGTTTCTCCCGGGCATGATGGCAGCGACGGCACCCAGTCAACAGCCCCCTTCCCAGGCGGCAATGGCCGAGGAAACCCACAACACTCTCCAGGAGACTCTGGCTCAATCCATTCAATATGGAGGTACATTCAGTATCGGCGAGACAATGGTGGCATTGCTGAATGTTTCCGGTGAAAGCTTTTCGGTGAAAGAAGGGGAGGTGATCCTCGAGCAGATCAAGATCATCAAGATCACCCCCGACCAGGTAACCGTCGAATACGAAGGCCAGAGTTTCACCATATCGAAAAACAAAGAGACATAAAATGAAAACAACAAAAAAAAAACTGTGGGAATTTCCCATAATACTGAGCGTTCTTCTCTTCGTTTCTTCCTGCGCCCTTCATAACCCCAGAATCACGACCTCCCAGGAACTATTCAAAGCCGGAAACTACGAAGAAGCGATCAAAGTTCTGGAGGAAGAAGCCAAGCAAAAGCCGCAGAATCAGGAAATACAGACACTTCTGTTCCGTGCGAAACTGAACAGTTATTATACCCATCTCGCTAAAGCCCGGGAGTTCGCCCAGAAGGAGAACACCGCTGAAACTGAAAAAGAATATAAGGCCGCTCTGGCAATCTTCCCGAACAATTTCCGCCTCCTGGAAGAGATGGATGCCAGCCTGCACAGGGCTGAACCGGCCCAACTCCCCCCATCCCATATCCAGACTCCGGTCACATTGAAGCTGAAGACTCAGCAGGCAGCCAATTTGTCCCTGAACAACGCCTCCATTCTCAGTATTTTCAAGACACTCGGGCAGATTTTCGGTATCAACTTCATATTCGACAAGGACTTCCGGGATCAGATCACTTCAGTGGATATCCGCGGAAAGACCTTCCAGGAAATCCTGCTCATGCTTTGCATGATGGCCAATGCCCAGCATCGAATCGTCGACCAGAATTCGGTCTTCATCTACCCCGATCAACCATTCAAGAAACAGTTGTTCGAACTCAAGGGAATCAAGGTCTTTTATCTTTCCAATATAAAAGCCGAGGACGCTCAGAAGATCATCATGCCTCTCTTTTCCAGCGCCGGCCAGCCCACCCTCATCCAGACCGACGCCAACCTGAACGCTCTGATCGTTCGGGCCGATTACAAGACACTGCAGGACATCGAGCGGTTCATCCCCAACCTCGATATGCCCAAAAGCGAAGTGGGCATCGATGTCGAAATTCTGGAAATCAACCGCAACCTGATCAACAAACTCGGTGCCAATTACAATCTCCCCGATCCGTTGATCCAGGGCGGAACGGTCACCTCTACCTCTTCTTCCGATACGACCTCGGCCACCATCAACCCCATCGTTCCACTCAGCAACCTCGGTAGTGTCGGGTTCTACATGAACATCCCGACCGTTTCACTCAAGCTTCTGGAATCGGATGACAACAATCGTCTCATCGCCAAGCCCAACCTGCGCGGCCTGGATGGTGAAGACATCAGTTATATGGTCGGGGATGACATTCCCATCCCCCAGACTCAGTTTCAGGGATATTCCCCCGGAACAACCGGTTTTCAACCCCTCACCACCTACCAGTACAAAAGCGTCGGGGTGGAAATCAAGATCACCCCCCAGATTCACCATAACCAAGAGATCTCCCTGAAAATCAAGATGACTATCACTTTCATCACCGGTTATGTCAAAAGCTCTACCGGTGTCAGCAGCGAATTTCCCACCCTCGGAAAACGGGAGATCGAAGCCAAAATTCGCCTCAAGGAAGGGGAAACGAACATCATCGGCGGCTTCATCCGCGACGATATCCGCAAATCCCTGAGCGGCCTCCCCGCGCTGGCCAAAATACCGGTACTGGGACGCCTCTTCGGCAGCAGCGAAAAAACGATTCAACAAACCGACCTGATCTTTTCCATCACCCCCCGCATCATCCGGCACGTCCCTATCAAGGACCGGAACCAGAAGCCCGTATGGCTCGATGAGAACAGTATGTCAAGTTCAACAGGTGGTACCGCCAATCTGCCTCCTGAGATGATGCCTGAAACCGGATCCAGAGAAAGAATTGCCCCGCGCAATCAAGACCAATCCCGCGGCAATGCCGTGCTGATCACGCCTATGCAACTCCGCGTTCCGGCCAATACCGAGGCATTTTTCTCGATTTCATTACAATCCCAGGCACAGTTGAGCACTCTTTCATTCCGGGGCTCATTCCAGGGAAACGTAGAAATTTTAGATGTCAAACCGACATTTACCGATCCGTCGGTCCAGACCATGAAAAACGTTTCCGGGAACAGCTTCGATATAGGGGTTTCCTTCACCAATCCCGCCAAATCGCCACCCGTTTCGAGCATCGCCCAAATCAAGGTCAAGTTTCCGACCAAAGGTACCTATCAGTTTTCTTTGGAAGGAATCAATGCTCTCGATCAGTTGAATCGTCCCCTCACCCTCTCCGTCAATCCCGCCCGGATTGAAGTCTATTGAAATAGTATTATTCTAAATTTGCCTCCCTCCCACCCAGCTCATTGCTTAATAAGCTTGACTTATCTGATTTTTTCTTTCAAAGCCTTGCCGGCCCGGAAGACCGGAACATCTTTGGCTTTGATGGTGATCTTTTGACCGGTTTTCGGATTGATTCCGGTTTTCTGTTTCCGATGGGCAACGGTAAAAGTTCCGAATCCCACCAGTGTCACCTTCTGTTTCCTCTTCAGAGTACCGGAAACGGTGTCAATAAAGGCATTGACCAGTCTCTCGGTTTCTGAAACCTTCAAACCAGCTTTGTCAGCAATGGCTTTGATCAACTCGGTTTTGTTCATCATTACCTCCTGACACGGATTTTACATTTGCGATTTCCCAATTGTCAAGCTACAATCAGCTTTTTTTTTATTTTAATTTCCAAAACGCCTTTCAGGACTTAATCACTGTCCGCTCTAGTGTCGGAAACGCCTCTTATTGCTATATTTGTCATGGTATTGTATAATTTTTTCCTGGAGGGCACATGAATCCTTTCCTCAGCACAAACGAAACCATTGATGTCGATCAACTTATGGAACGGATACAAGCCAGGATAAAGGAAAAGAAAGAAGCCGGGTTGCTCCGTGAGTCGGAAATCCATGAAATCGAGATGATGGAGCTCCAACCGATGCCCGATTTTTTAGAGGTCCCCAATATATACGAACCCCATCTGTTTCAGGACAATTTCCCCGCCGATGTATTGGCCGACCCTGTTATAGATGAATCGGGGTTTATCAAGTCGATATTGAAAAAAATCCGCACCATCCTGTTCCCCCTGATCCGTTTCATGACCCGACCGCTTGTCCTGGAATTGCAGACCAGCCTGATCGGCCTGCAACGGCAAACCCCCACGGTGGTGCAGAGCCGTGAATACATCAAACTCCTCCACAATACCCTCAACAATGTAATTTTCGAAATGACCAAACTTAAAATTGAACAGGAAACTCTGAAAACAAAGCTAAAAGTGCTGGAGGATAAGATAGAATTCGTGGAAAATCGGGAGCGGGCGATCGAGAAAGCGATTCAATAGTCATGAATGTTCACCAGTTTTTGACCTCATTTTCCTATGGCGATGCCATCGGTAACGAAGCGATCGAAATCCGCGATGTCTTGCGAAAGCATGGATTCCAGTCGGAGATCTTCTCCCAATCCTTTCACCCGAAATACGCCAATGAAGTAAAAAACTACCTCATTTACGACGCCTATTCAGCCCCTGACAACATCGTCATATTTCATTTTTCCATCGCTTCTCCCGTTACCAAGCGATACTTGCGCCTCCCCGACCGTAAATTCATGATCTACCACAATATCACCCCTTTCCAATACTTTCTGGATTCCCACCGCGGACTCGCCAAGGAGTGTTTCAAAGGCCGCATCGAATTGAAAAATTTGGCCGATAAAGTGGAATTGGCGCTGGGAGACTCCGAATTCAACCGTCAAGAATTGGTGGCCGCAGGATATCCGAATACAGGCGTTCTCCCCTTGGTGATCAACTTCGACAAGTTCGAACGCGAACCATTGCCGGTTTTTCGCCGTTTGTTCGCCGATGGGAAAACCAATATCATATTTGTCGGGCGGATCATTTCCCATAAAAAAATCGAAGATGTCATCAAAACCTTTCACCTGTACCAACACCATTTCAATCCCGACTCCAGACTCTTCATCGTTGGCGAATTCCGCGGATTCGAACGCTACTTCCATTCACTCCTCGATCTGGTCAATCGCCTGAAAACACGTCATGTCCATTTCACCGGCCATACCCCACACGATGAATTGGTATCCTATTTCAAGCTTTCCCATCTATACCTGCATATGTCGGAGCATGAGGGATTCTGTGCCCCGGTGATCGAGAGTTTTCACCTGCAGATCCCGGTGTTTGCATTCTGCGCCGGGGCCGTTCCCGAGACTATGAACAATGGCGGCATCCTGTTTTCAAGGAAGGATTTCATGGCCATCGCCACCCTGATGAACGAAGTCATCCGCGATTCCCAGTTGCGGAATGTCATTCTCGCTTCGCAGCAGACTGCCTTGCGGAAATATACCCGGCAGGAAACCGGACGGATTCTTCTCGAATATCTGAAGAAACAGGCATGAAATGCAATTCCATCATTATCCGCTATGGTGAAATCGCCCTCAAGGGGAAAAATCGGATTCAGTTCGAATTGATGCTGAAAAGGGATATTGAGGATCATCTCCGGCTTCACCACCTTTCCTTTCAAGAAATTCTATTGCAGAAAGGGCGTTTATATATCCGCGGGATCGAAGCCAGTGCCGACCTGGAAAAAATACTCGGTATCCACTCCTACAGCCCGGCTTTGGAAATTGAACACGATTACGACACCCTTCTCTCCTCCATTTCCCAGTTTATCCCGATGGTGAAGGGCCGAAGAAGCTTTCGCGTATCCTGTCAGCGGGTCGACAAGCGTTTTTCCCCCGATTCTCTTCAGATCGAGCGGCAGGTCGGGACAGAGATCCATGAAGCCACTCATACTCCGGTCAACCTTGAAAAACCGGAATTCAATGTTCAGATCGAAATCGGTACCCACCATATCTATCTGTTTCATGAACGGATATCGGCTTGGAGCGGTTTCCCATACGGATGCGCCGGCCGCCTCGTGTCACTCATTTCCGGGGGCATCGATTCTCCCGTGGCCACATTCATGCTGATGAAGCGGGGAGTAGAGCCCATCCTGCTCCATTTTCTGATCAACCCGAACGATTCTGCCGAAACCGAAAAAGTCGTGCAGTTGAAAAAGAAATTAGAGGAGTATACGGCCGGCAGGGAAATCAAATTGTACTTCATCCCCCGCGATGAAGTTTTTCGGGGGAAATTCTCTGAGATTTTTCAGAGCCGCCACCATGCTTATGTTTGTATCATCTGCAAATTTCTCATGCATCGGAAGGCCGCTGAAATCATCAAGGCCGAAAACGCCTTCGGCGTCATTACCGGTGACAACCTGAGCCAGGTGGCTTCCCAGACTCTCCCCAACCTGTTGAGCCAGCGTTTCCTGCAACCCTATCCGGTTTACTCACCACTGATCGGCATGGAAAAAACCGAAATCATTGCCTTGGCGAAACGGATCGGAACCTATCCCTTGTCCATCGCCAAGGAGAAAGGGTGCACACCTCCCGAAAATCCCAAAACCCAAGTAAAACCGGAACGCCTGGAAGCTATCCTGAAGGAAATCGGATTATGGGATCAGGCACCGCGTGTCTCCTCACCCGATCCCGCTTCACAGAGGTAATAATCGAGAGCTTCGCGCCCGATACTGCGGCTGCGCTGAAAATGAAAGAAAGGGGAACGGAAGGAAGCGACGCCCGAACGTTCCAATACGATCATCCCTTCAGGCCTGACGACTTTCCGTTTATAGAGAACTTTCAACGGATCGCCCAGTTTTACTAATTCATAGGGAGGGTCTAGATATACCAGATCGAACTGAAAGCCGGACTTGGCCAGGTGGATGATCGATCGGTTGAAATCTCCGCCCTGCAACCGATAGCGCTCGGCGGGAACACCGATTTTTTCGAGGTTATGGCGGATCAGCGCCAGAGCCTCGGGAAGATGATCGATAAACACCACATATTCCGCGCCCCGAGACAATGCTTCGATCCCGATATTTCCGGTACCCGCAAATCCATCGAGAAAAATCTTCTCCTGAATCCCCAATTGTAGGGTGTCAAAAAAGGACAATTTGACCTTGCTCATGGTCGGGCGAATATGGGGGATTGACCCACCTTTCAGAACTCTTCCTTTGTATACTCCGCTGGTGATTCGGATCATGATGCTATCATACATTTTTTTCCATATCCGGTCAAAAGAATCGCCTGTTTTAAAAAAAGTGCGTTATAATTAAATCAATGATCAAACGATTTTATGAACTGCAGGAAAAGGTCCTCTCCTATTACAGTGAAGCGAATATCGAACTCCTCAAGAAAGCATATGCCATCTCCACCGACGCCCACATGAATCAAAAAAGAGCCTCCAACGAGCCCTACATCATCCATCCCCTGGCCGTCGCTTCGATACTGGCCGATATGAGGCTCGACGAAATCTCCATCGCCTCAGGGCTACTCCACGACGTCCTGGAGGATTCTTCCTACACCCATGATGACCTAAATCATCTCTTCGGCCGCGAGATCAGCGATATCGTCTGGGGAGTGACCAAAATTACCAAAATCTCCAATGTCGATGTCGAAAACGCCCAGGCGGAAACCCTAAAAAAAATGATCATCGCCATGACCACCGATGTCCGGGTGATTCTGATCAAACTCGCCGATCGTCTCCACAATATCCGAACCCTCCATCATCTTCCCCAGGAAAAACGGATCAAAGTCGCCCGCGAGACCCTGGAGATCTATGCTCCCATCGCCTACCGCCTGGGGATGGGAAAAATACGCGACGAGCTGGAAGATTTCGCGTTTCAATACCTGCACCCCGATGAGTACCTGAGGATCAAAGCGGAAGTTTCCGACAAACACGACTGGATGATCGCTCAGTTGGAAACAATGCAACAGGAGATCCGCGACCTTCTCTCCGCCTATCGGATCTCGGCCGAGATCCATTACCGGATCAAACGGGAAATATCCATTTTCCGGAAACTCCAACGTCAGAGCATTGAATTGGACAAGGTGTACGACTTGATGGCACTTCGAATCATCACCGATTCGGTCGCGAATTGTTACGCGATCATGGGAATCATCCACCAAAAATGGACCCATATACCGGCCCGCTGGCGTGATTTCATCGCCAATCACAAGAGCAATTTCTACCAGTCGATCCATACTACCATCATCACCAGGGAGGGGCTGAAATTCGAAGTTCAGATCCGAACCCGTGAGATGCATCAGAATGCAGAAGAGGGAATTTCCGCCCATTGGAAGTATAAGGAAGGGCTCCGGTTCATCGAAAACGACAACCGGCTGCAGTGGTTCCGGGAAATGATCGATTATCACAAGGCAAATCCCGATCCGAAAGAGTTTTTAAGTCTCATCAAAAAGGATTTGACTCCCAATGAGATCTATGTTTTCACACCCAAGGGAAAAGTCGTCAATCTGAAAGCCGGATCGACTCCCCTCGATTTTGCCTACGCCATTCACTCCGAGGTCGGCGATCATTGTAAAAGTGCGGTAGTCAATGAAAAAATGGTTCCACTTCGCACCGTTCTCAATTCCGGTGATGTGGTGGAAATTCTGACTTCCAAAAACTCCGTCCCCAGCAGCGATTGGCTGAAGATAGCTGTCTCTACAAGAGCCAAGCGTAAAATCGTGAGTTTCATCCAACGCCGCGAAACCCTTCAGGATATCGAAAAAGGCAAACGGTTGTGGCAGCACATAATCCGGGAATACCAAAAAAAACACCCGGACATACTCGACGAGAGCGGTTTCTTAAATCGCATTGCAAAACTTCATTATACGGATGCCGATACGTTCTATCGGGACCTGGGAGCAGGAAAAAAAGTCCTCAATTCGCAAAACCTGAAAACACTCTTTCCGGAAATGGGCACTTTGGTCCCGATCGCTGTGGCCGAAAAAAACAAACGGAAGGTCCCCTCCCAAAGCCGCTTGATCTCCGTTGAAGGACAGCAGGATATCGATTTCCAATTCGCCCGTTGCTGCAGTCCCATCAAAGGTGATGAAATCATCGGCTATATGACCAAGAACCGGGGGTTGATCATCCATAAAAAAAACTGCACCAGTATCAATCAGGTGATTCCATCCCGATTGAAACAGGTTAGTTGGAACCTGGACGAGATCCATTTATATGGGGTTCGGTTCGAGTTGACTATCACCGATCGCCCAGGAATGCTGAGTGCGATCACTACCATCACTGCGGAAAGTGGTTCGAATATCCGCAAGCTCGAAATGGATCAGGTCAGTCAGTCAATGTCGAAGGTAAAATTGGTTTTCGAAGTCGTCGATGTCAAGCAACTGGAAAAAATTTTTCTGAAATTGAAATCGATCAACGGAGTTCAGTCCATCATCCGCAGAAAAATCGGTTGATCCTATTTTTTGGGGATGCCAAAATAGGTGATGATACGGCTCAACAAGGTCGCCGATTGCTTGCGGATATGTTTCCCCATTTCTTCCCGGTTTTGTTCCGATATCAATTGCATCTCCGCCTGCCGCTGGGTGATCACTTCCGATAACTTCTCGGCCAGGTTGTGGTCGATTTCGGCCGCTTCCTTGAATTTTTTTGAGGTGATCCGGATGATCCTGCTTTCTTCTAAGGCCTGAACCGTCGCTGTCGGCGGTTCTCCGGTCACCAGAGAAATCTCCCCGAAAAAATCTCCGGAAGACAATCTGGCCAAGGGCTTATTCCCCTTCAACACCTGTACACTGCCGGAAAATACATGGAAAAATGAATCATTCTCCTCCCCTTCCCGGATAATCGTCTCGCCCCGGCCATATACCTTTGAATCCATACCATCGAGAAGCCTGGAGAACTGACTGGTACTCAAAACACGCAAGACATCGTTCTGATTCAAAGAGGAGACCAATTCCTCATGGATATCGGCCTTTTTGCTTTCGTTGTGAATATAAACATCACGGATGGGAAAGGGAATCTGGATCCCCTCCCGGGAAAAAGCATACCAGATCCGACGTCTGATCTCGTTCGCGGCTTTCCGATACACAGCAAAATTGTTCACCCAGTAGCGGATTTCGTAAACGATCGAGCTGTCGCCAAAATCATGTACAGTAATGGCTGGAGAAGGGTTTTTGGCAATCAAGGGGATCGTCTTCATAGTACTTTTAATCGTTTGTATGACATGATCGGGACTATTCCGGTAACTGACACCGATGTGTATCCGACAGGCGAAGGCTTTCTGTTCCTTCCCTCCGAAGATCATGACATCGGTCTTGGATGCGGTCTGATTGGGGATGACCAGGACCTGGTTGTCGATGGTTCGCATTTTGATCGACCGCCAGCCGAATTGTTCGATCCGGCCTTCAATTTCACCTATTTTGATCCAGTTTCCAAGTTTAAAGGAGTCATCGAAATTGAGTACGATCCCAGAAAACAGGTTCCCTAAAATATCCTGAACGGCCAATCCCAGTATGACCGTCAAAACGGCTGAAGATGCCAGAATAAAGGTGATACGTATCTTCAGATAGTAATTGAGGATCAATAGCAACCCGATGATATAGAGCAGAAAAACCGCAACATCCTTGACCAGTTTTGGGTATTTTGCGGCCGGACGGAGGAGTATCTGCTGATCAAAAAACAGGAATACAATGGTCCGGATGATAAAGACCAATGCCAACAGAAATACCAGCAACACCAGGACATATTCGATATGCGACGAATACTTCAGTTCCTTCAACCAGGGGGTGTGGAGGAGCCAGATCCCCGTCTGGATCACGAGCAATCCGGTCAGGCTCCACCAGATGCGGCGGAATAGCGAAAAGTTGTTGAGCCGCTTGGAGATAATGAACACCATAACCAGCAAAAGGAACCACAACAGCGGGAACAATGCCTGCAGAGTCATACCACAATGATAAGGCATACTCTCAACGGAAGTCAACGAATGATCTCACCGTCATAATAGACAACCTGACGCCCGTCCTCCAGTTCCAAAGTCAGGCCGCCGTCATTTTGAATCCCGCGAAGTATTCCCTGGATCTCTTTTTGCTGAACGTGGAAACGGATCGTCCGCCCCAGATCGTTCTGGCTCCATTCATTTGCCAAACCGATGATCTCGGATGTTTTTCCCTTCATCAGAAGCGATAGCCAACGAAAAAAAGAGTGAGCCAGTTCCCGATACAACTCCTCAAGTTGATATATCCTTCCCGTAACCATTTGTAAAGATATCGCCCGATCCCGGATCGTCTCGGGGAAATCGGCACGCTCATGAGCGATATTCAAACCAATCCCCGCAAAGGATGCAATGATATCCTTGAAAAAGAGATTCTCGATCAAAATCCCGCCTATTTTTCGATCGGAATAGGTGATGTCATTCGGCCATTTCAAATGAAACTGATGGCCGCTGACCTGCCTCAGCATTTCGATCACAGCAACGCCGACCGTCAGGGATAGAAGTTGAATCGGCTTTTCCCGGGGAAAATGAAATCCGAAAGTGCAGTACAGCCCTATGTTTGGCAGGGAAACCCATTGTCGGTTCTCCCTTCCCCGTCCAGCTGTTTGTTGATGGGTTTTCACTAAAACGGGCAGAAAGTCCTTCCACTCTTCATACCGACGACGTAGAAAATCATTGGTTGACGAGCATTGATCAAGGGAATAGACACGGAGGAATTCAGGATAGTCGTTCAATTTCATTCATGACCTTCGCCCTCCGGTCAATGGCCAGGAGAAGCTTTTCCCTGATCGATTGCATGGCGGGGTCGGACTCGCTCGGACATAGTCGCAGATATTCTGCCTGAGTCTCCAATGCGAATATCACTTTCTCGACTCGTGACAATTCTCCGCACAAACGATCCACTTCCTTCTGCCAATCCGCTTCCGAATCGAAGGGGACGCGAATCTCCCAATTGTGCAAATCAATAGCAACCATTTTTGCCCTTTCCGGAAAACTCTCCACCATCTCGATATCCCGGTTCCGCGAAAGCGAGCGAATGCGGTCGATATTTCTCTCGAGGGACTCCCGATTCACCCTCCCGATCGGTTTGATCAGCACGGAAACGGCAGCATAAACCGAATCCCCCTCCCGTCTTCGTAGCTTCCGGAGCTTAGAAATCAGTCGTTTCAGGTTCTCCACCTCTTCATGGGCTCCCCAGAAAACCAGATCGGCATCAAACCAGGGCAGTGGATTCCTAGCCTGCCATTCTCCACCCGGATACAACTTCGCCCCGATTTCAGCGGCAATCCTCGGCATAAATGGGAACAACAACTGGATGATCCGGGCCAGTGTCCATTTCAATACCTTCCGGCACCCCGATCGGGAAATATCTGCTTTGGCTAATTCCAGATACCAATCGCAATACTCGTGCCAGATCAACTGGTACAGACTTTCAGCAGCCCGGTTCCAGCGGAATTCATCAAGATCGGTCTGGATGAATTGGGTTTTCGTGTTCAACAGATGCAGAATCCAGCGATCGGGAACCGAAAGGTCCAGCATATCAAGATCATCTCCCTCATTCCCTTTCAGGCTCATGCTGATAAAACGAGAGGCATTTCGAATTTTCCGAATGAATCGCCGATACCCGTGAACCTGAGTCAGGGAAAACCGAACGGCTCTACCCTGAAAAGCCCGAACAGACCAGAAAAAACGCAATGCCGAAGCGCCGTCATCGACGAGCAATTGCGCGATATCAGCGGTTTGATCTCGAGATCGAAGCCGTTTTCCTTGTTTCTCTTCCAATATTGGCCCCAAGGTGATGATTTCCTGAAAAGGGGGGCCACCGAAAAGCAGCAAACCCAAAAGAATCGTCAAAGGAATCTTCTCAAGCAATTGATCGGTGGAAAGGATGATAACGGAAGTCGGTGAAGAGCGAGTCGGGCCTTCACCCCCGGACGTCCATCCCAACTGAACCAAAAGCCAGAGTGCTTCGATCAGACAGGGATTAAGGTTCTCTGCTTGCCGATGAAGATCGCTCGAGCCGCAGCAAGGGCACCCCTTCGAAGCTTCTGCAGAAGCACCTCTCCAGCCACATGATCGGCAAAAAATGAGTAAAAAAGTAAATTCGGTGCTTTTCCGTTGAGAAACCGGCAAAACCGCCAGTTCTTGAAAGGCCTGGATCAGGAAAGGCAATGATCGCTGTGGATACAGGATCATCTTCCCGGAACCGAAAAAATCGAGTGCGACCGGGATCACTGTGCGGAAATCCAACCACCAATTGCCTATCTTTTCGCCATCCTCCTGATGCCTGAGAAGGTCATGATGAAGCAGGGTTTGAAAAGCTTCGGCGATGTTTGACCGAAATTCGCCTTCAAGGTGAATCGGCCTGAACGTAATCCCCAAGCTCTCTTGCTGGGACGAAGTTAAACGCGGATTTCCCAAGCAGCCACTCGCTTTGTCCTTTTTTCGTATCGGCTGAATCACGATCCCTTGAATGGGGGCCCCCTGCATCGACCTCCATCTCAGAAAAACATCCATGATACACATAGAAAGGGTTTGTTCCAGCAACGGTGGAACCTCATCAAAAGAAACGGGAGAAGAAGTCGCGGCAATGATACTCCCTGGATTTTGTCGCAACTGTGAAGGAATCACACCATCTTGAGAAACCAATAATTTCATCGTGTTCTTATTCCGGAGCCATCCTGCCAGTAACCTTCCAGTCAAATCAGGCTCCAAAAAGACAAATTCTACTAAGAATTCTTGTTAATATCGGACTTGATTTTATCGATTTCTTCGCGGATAATCCGCTCGGCCATTTTGGGAATAATCTCCCATAGGACTTCCCTGATCGTTCCGTTCAATTGTTCATTGATCGCAGTGTCCAACACCTTTTCCCCATGACCGGAAATTCCCGCTGAATCGTCACCTTTGACAGGTTTCGCCCGCTCGAATCCGACCGGCGACGGTTCATTGACCAGCACAAAACTGTCGGTCACCTCTTCTTCGACCGGGAAAAACTGTCCTTCCGTGTCCATTTCCTTATCTTCGGTCGGAATCTGCTTCTCCCCAAACACATGGGATATACCGCTAAGCCCTTCTGAAGCCGACTTGGCCAGGCTCTCTTCTTCGGGGACCAGCGATTCCCCTTCCATCAGTTCGATCTTCATTGGTTGCGGTTCGCCGAAATCTTCGGGAAAGCGTTCAGAGATTTCTTCCTTTTCTTCAAGAAGAGATTCAGAAACTGCTTCTGAGGTATCATCCATCGCCATTGCTTCCAGTTTCTCATCACCCATGCCGGGGATATCCATCTCCAACATTTCGATAGGTGTGTCCGGTGGGGAATTCGGGGAAACACTGTTCGATTCCACTGCCAATAAAGAAGGTTCTTCTGAGGCGGCGGTCGCGGGTTCTTCGGGGAGATCAAATTCATGAACCAATTCTGGCACTTCCTCTGGAAAACCAGCAGCCGAAACGGCAGCTTCTTTCTGTTTTACTACCGGTTCCGCTTTGCTGGAGGAAATTTTTTCCATCTCGATTTCCCCGGGAAAATCGGGAAATTGATCCATATCGGAAGAAACGGGAGAATCCTTTTGCTGATCGGCTGTCATCGGCGAAGTTGAGATAGGGGGTTCTGCGGAACCATCGCCGGCAAACGGATTGGAAAAACCATCCTCCATTTCCAACTCCGGAGCCAAATCATCTTTGGGCATCTGTTGTTGTGTGATCTCCTCGGAAGGCTGAATCTCATCATCGACAACAGCAGGAGGTGGCGGAGATGAAGATGGATGGACCTTGGGATGGGAGAGAATCTCTTCCCGGATATCAGCGAAGTTCAATTCATCCCCGATGTGAGATTCGGTTTCGATTTCTGCCTCCTCTTCAGGAGTTGCTTCCGGAGTGAATTCCGAAACATCACCTTGAGCAGATGCTTCACCCTGCTCTAATATTTTGGAAACCGCTGCCACCAAGAGGTTTGAATCAAACGGTTTGGTGATGATCTCTTCGTATTTCAAGCTTTTAATCAATTCCTGATTGATCGGCTCAAAACTGCCTTTCATTAAAAAAACTTTTGTGTTGGACAATTGGGGAGTCTGGTTGATGAATTGGCAGATCTCATAGCCGTTGATGACAGGCAATTTCACATCTGCGATCACGATGCGGGGCTTGAGTTCCAAAAGCTTTTCCTTGATTCCTTGCCCGTTCTCCAAGCTGAAGATACCGACATTCTCCATCTCCGAAAAAGACAATTCAACGATTCTTCTGATCGTATAACTACTATCCGCCAGAACAATCGTCATGCCTTTCATTATGGCCTCCTCAGTCCTTTCATACGGTTACCAAGACGTTTTTAACACTTTTTTGTAAAAGAAGTCAAGTCCATATTGACTTTTAATTTTTTTTTATTAAAATAAATAAACAATATGGAACACATTAAAGTACTGATCGCTAAACCGGGGCTCGACGGTCATGATCGAGGGGCCAAGGTCGTCGCCAAATATCTTCGGGATGTCGGCATGGAGGTCATTTATACTGGCCTGAGGCAAACTCCGGAGATCATTGCCAACACATCCATTCAAGAAGATGTCGATATAATCGGACTGAGCATTCTTTCCGGGGCCCATCTGCAGCTATGCCGGAAGCTGCTGGATCAATTCAGGCAAAAAGGGATTCAACCGCCGCCTGTCTTCCTTGGTGGGATCATTCCCGAAGACGATGTCCCTGAATTGAAAAAAATGGGGATCAGTGAAGTCTTTCAGCCCGGATCATCTCTGGAATCAATTCAGGCATCTATAAAAAAACTGGTCGCGACAAATTAGATGTTGACTTTTCATTACTCCTACGCCATAATTTTCAAGGATTTGATATTTGCGGTAATGCAATGAAAGATTCAAAAAAGACAAAGAATTATTCGATCATCGTGCTTTCAGATGCCACTGCATGCAGCCGAACCTTTTCACTTTCTTCCCAGTTTATACACAGAGCCATCATCGGCTCTTCGATTCTGCTTTTGGGATTTGGTTTTATCCTCTTTCACTACCTGTCCATAACCATCGATAAACAGAGAATGCATCATTCCATCAAGGAAAACGAAACCAATAAAAAAACCATCACCGAATTGAACTCAACCATCGGTACTCTGAATGAAAAACTGAAAAAAATCGATGAACTAAAAGAACGGATTTTGGTCATCACCTATATGAAATCTCCGCTGGCCATGAAAGAGATCGGCATCGGCGGACCGACCAACGAAGATATGGCGATGGAACAAACCAACCCCATCCCTCTTCTTCCCGACAACGTGACCCCATCCACCACCAATCCCAGCCGTCAAGTCCTGCTCAACCCCAAACAAATTTTGAAACAAGCCGAGACCATCGAAAAAACCTTTAACGAGGTACTATCCGCTATCGATCAACGAAAGCTTATCCTCAGTTGCACACCCTGCATTTCTCCCACCCATGGGCTCATTTCCTCACCATTTGGCCACCGAACCCATCCGATCACCAATGCACCCGATTTTCACGCGGCCTTGGATATCGCCACCCAATCCGGAAATCCGATCATCTCTCCGGCGGATGGGACGGTTCTAGTCGCCGAGACACGGGGAACCCTCGGCCGAACGATCATTCTCGATCACAATCCCACCGGTTACATGACGACCTATGGCCACCTCTCACGTTTCAACGTCCACGAAGGTCAAAAGGTGAAACGTTTTGAAATCATCGGGTATGTAGGCACAACGGGCATGAGCAATGGCCCGCATCTCCATTACGAAATCCATTACAATGGAAAAAGATTGAATCCCTACTACTGGATCATCGATAAAAAAACCCTAGCTCTCACCGGCAATTAATTCGCAGATTTCTTTCCCATTCACCCGACACGAAATCGAGTTTTTTTCTTGATTTTATATTTTCTTTTTCTTATAATCAAAAAAGGAAACGGGCTGCAAATATGAAGCTTCAGTATGCACTTGATTACCAGATCGCATTGACTTCATGGTGGTTCGGTTCCGGTTTTTCCGCCCCTAATTTTTTCGTTTAAAGGAGGAGTTACATGAAAAGAGTCGTATTATTCGCCGTGCTCACCGCTTTTATTTTCTTTTTCTCTTCATGCTCGAAACCTGAAGAGATCGTTATTTCAAAATATTTCAAAGCGATGAGCTACAAGGATATCAACACCCTGGCCGGAATGGCGATCGAACCTGTTCAGCTTGAATTCAAGACCTGGAAAACCGTTTCCGTTGATCCGGTTGTCAAAGCCGAGTATGGGCTTCCCAAAATGCTCGAAAAATTCGAACAGTTAAAAAAAGACTTCGAAGCTCAAAAGGATGTATATCGCGGGAAACGGTTTGACCTGGAAGACCTGAAGCTCCAATTGGAAGAAGCACGGGGCAAGAAAAAGACAGAAATCCAGGAGAAAGTGAACGCGGCTCAAGTGCAACACGATGAAGAACAGAAGAAAATGGAAGCTCTGTTCAAGCAACAGAACGATATAAAAACCGATATCGAGACAGAGAAGCGGTTGATCACCCTGTCCACCGATATCGCACAGGACCTCGAAATCTACAGCGGTGAAGTCCTGTCCACCAACATTACGGTTAAAGTGACCAGCAAAGAGGGAAACACAAAAGAATACGTTTTCTCCATGAAGCGCTACCAGCTTCAGAATCCCCAGACACAAAAACCGCTACACAGCAAATACATCATTGAACGGATTACCTTGAAAGAATAGCAAAACGGCTTGCATATCGATTTCTTCGCCGGTCGATTCGTTTTTTCGCTGGCGGGGTGAGGTCGTGACCGATCAGGAGTGGATCCTTTTAATCAAGATAGTAGCGACAAATTACCTTACTTGGAAAAATGGATCAACCAGAATCACCCGTATGAAATTCCCGAAATAATCGCCATCCCAGTGCAGGCAGGGTCAACTCCCCACCTGCACTGGCTGGCTGAAAACTGTTTGTAATTCATCTGAGTAAATCGTTCCCCTATCCTCGATAATCGGGGTACAATCCTTCCTCCATCTGGATCATTTTCAACATCTGATGCACTTCGAATGCCACGGGGCGCAACGCCGGATCGCGTTGCAACATGTCCAGGATAAGTTTGTTCATCTTGGGTGGGACATCGTCTCGCACCGATAGCGGCTCTTTGACTTCGTTTTTCAATATCTGGCTGAGAATCTCCACTGCCGATTCACCGCTAAACGGCTTCTGACCGGTGAGCATCTCATAAAAGATCACCCCCATGGAATATACATCACCTTTATCCGAGATGATCCCTTCGTTTATCGTCTCGGGAGACATATAGCGCAACGTACCGACAATCACGCCCGATTCGGTCATCCGGCTTTGATTGAAATCGATGGCCACGCCAAAATCAATGAGCTTCACATAATGGGGGTCCCCATCTTTTTCAATGAGCATGATATTGTGAGGTTTCAAATCACGATGGATGATCTTGCGCTTGTGAATGTCACTGATCACCTGGCCGATCTGCACCATGATATAGAGCATCTGGCGCAACTCAAACCGCTCGGTTTGTTGCATCCTTTGATAGAGCGACTCGCCTTCGAGCAATTCCATGGCCAGATACATCATATGTTCCTGCTCGATTTCACCCCGTTCGACGATGCGAACGATGTGTGGATGATCGAGTTTCTCAATCAGCATGGCCTCTTTTTTGAATCTTTTTTTCTGCTCGATATTGGCAAACTCATTATCTTTCAATACCTTCAGGGCAACATGCCGATAGGGAGCCACGGTATCGACTGCCCGAAAAACCATGCCCATTCCGCCGCCACCGATCGATTCCTGCAATTTGTAGTGGCCGACGAAATGGCGGCGTCGCCAGAATTCAATCGCCCGGATATACCGCTTGGCCAGCTGGATGGAAAGATAGGAAATCGCAGCAAAACCAACCAGGGCAATCACCTTGAACCACCATGTTTGATAGAAGTAGGCTTGAAAATCCAAATCGATCTTCGCTGGTTCCGAACTCCAGATTCCTTCGGAACTGATTGTGCGAACCAAAAAGCGTCGCTTCCCAGGTGTGATGTTGGTATAAAGGGCGGATGGCTGCATTTTGGCTTCGATCCAATCGGAGTCGAATCCAGTGAGCTTATAAAAAAAACGGCTGATCCCGGGTCTCGCCAGCGGGTAAGCCAAGAAATTAAGCTGCGTTCTCCGGGTTCCCGGTGGAATACTCAATTTTGCCGAAGTGGGCTGGGAAAAAGCGGCCATTTCAATTTCATCGGTAACGATCTCCCCCAGGGAAACAGTGGGGGGGTGGAGCCATTGGGGGGCAGTCGGATGGAAACAAACCAATCCCCTGGTCGTGGGATACCAAAACATCCCGTCGCTCGTTTGAACTCCTCCCGATCCCGAATTGCAATTCCTGCTGATCATCCCATCACTTTCTGTATAGTGACGGACATAAAGAGCGGCCTTCATGCCGTCAGCCAATTGGTGCAGATCATTTTTGGCAATACTAAAAATGCCATTGTCGCAATGAAACCAGAATATTCCCCGTTTGTCCTCGATCAGTGAATAGGTTGTATCGGACGGGAGTCCATGGCGGGACAAAACAGTAAAGAAGCGACCATTCTTCCAGCGATTGATCCCCGTGAAGGTGCAGAACCAAATGCTGTTTCCTTGAGCATCCCAGTACACATCAAAAACCCTGTTGCTGCTGAGCCCTTTTGTTGTGTCGAATACTTCCCAGACGTTATTTTTCACCCGCCAGACTCCCCGGTCACTAATGAAAAACCAAATCCCATGTTCGGAGTCGAACCGAATCCGCTCCACTTCCAGCTTTCCCAATCGATCCGCAAACGCTGGTTCCCAAGCCTCTCCATTCCCATAAAAAACTCCCCGGGAAGTCGCGACCCATAACCGCCCAGCCGAGTCCATTTGGATATCATTGATCATCGGATTCCCCGGCAGATTATGTCGGTAAGCCTGGGAGCTTTTCCCCTTCGGAATATGGAAGAGCCACTGGTCTAGCCCGATCCAGGCCGTCTCAGCCGGATCGACCAGTAAAGCCTGGATTTGCCCCTGCTGAATCTCGGGATCATTGACTATGGTCTGAAATCGTCCTGCAGAAAACCGGAATAAACCACTCAGTGTTCCCAAGAAGATATCCCCGGAAGGTCCGATCGCCAGACGCCAGATAAAGTTGTTTTGCCTTGTTCCCATGTCGTTGATGAACGTTGTCATCCGGCCGTCTCGTAGCCGGAACAGTACGTCGCCTGCGCTGGACATAACGCTGCCGATCCAGAGATTACCCTCCCGGTCATAGCAAAGCGAACTCAAAGACTTTTCATTTAATTCCGAGCGCTCAAATCGAACGAATGATTGACCATCTCGGGAAACAAACAAACCTTTTTCGGTCGCTGCCCAGATCCTTTTTTCACGGTCCTGGAGCAACCTCCAGACATTGAAATCATCGGTCGATACCAACCCATGACACAGTTGAAAACGGTCTCCCTTTTTTTCAAAGATCCCTATCCGGTTGCCGACCAACAGCTTGCCCGACTCGGTGACCAAAAGCGAGTAAAGACGATCTTGCGGCAGGCCGGACTGTTCGTCGATCTTTTGCAAAGAACGGCCGTTCCAAAAGAAAAGCGAATCCAACGTGCCGACCCAGACTCGCTTTTCGGAATCCTGGCCCAAAGCCTTGATCTCCAGAAGCGGTTGCGATTGGCTGTCCAAATGAGTGATCCATTCTCCATCCTGCCAGGCATTGAGCCCGCCATTGGTTCCAACCCAGATGGTCCCCTCTTCGTCTTCGAGGAGAGCTCGCACCTGGTCAGAAGCCAACCCATCTGCGGTTGTATACCCCCGAAAAACACCGTTCTCGATACAGATCAGTCCACCTCCCCAAGTGCCCGCCCAAATCCGATTACGTCGATCCCGCAATAAACACATGAATTGGTTGTTCAGAATGGACGGGTGAGTCGATGTCGAAAACAACCGGAAGCGAATCCCATCAAATACACACAGACCATCCCAGGTCGCAATCCAGATGACTCCATCGCGCCCCTCGATGATATCGAATACATACGTACTCGGAAAGCCCTGTTCCACACGCCAACCATCCAACATATACTGAGCGGGATGCAACCGCGGATCCAGAGCGAATCCGGTGATGGAAATGCAAAACCAGGTCAACAGGAATGCTGTCGCCGCCCGGCCGCAAAATTGACTGCTTCCTGTACTCATTTTGGTCACAACGTGTGCACCCTATTATAGTAAAATCCGATTTTTTTGTGAACTAAAATTAACATAGCTTCTTTTTATATCCTTCCAATTTAAGAGTGGGCTTCATCCATTCCGTCCCAATGGCTTCTTTTGCATTCTCCCCAAAAAGGTGAATACCCCCTAAAAATGCCATTATTTGACTTAATTTTCTATTATTATGCTTCAAAATGTTGAAAATAAATATTTTTATACTATTAACTTATTGGTTTACTTAGGAGGAACCATGTCGAGAGAGAGAAAAAAATCATTAAAAGTGTCAGTATTTCTACGGAATCTGGAAGATTTGATCAATTCTGTGCCGACATCACCCGGACACCCCATACATTGGGAAAAACTCAGGGAAAAAAAGCAACTGGCTCTCCTTTCTTTGGAACAACTTGCCACTATCTCAGGAGAAGGGCCCGATGAAACGAATGCATTGGTTCCCTGCTCTCCAAAGGTCGGGGATTTTCCGGGAAGCTTCCTCCCCTGTGATGTCCGCAGGGATACCTTGCACCTAATCGCTTGTGAAATCGCTCCGAACACGGTCGGACAGGGAAGGTGTGACGAGATCCACAACGATCTGCCCTCTTAAACCAAACCTTTATACTTGTTTCCAACGTAATTCATAATACATGGGGTTCGCCTGAATGTTTTGGATAGGGGAACCGATTGTATTAGGAAACCGTGTATGGTATGCAGTAAACAGATGAAGGTACCTAGTCTGGTTAAACTGAACCTGAGTGTCACCGAGCGTTGCAACTTCTCCTGTTCTTACTGCTATCAGAAAAACCTGAAAAAGAAAGATCGACTTAACCCAGAAACGGTCGAACGAGTCATTCAGTTTTTCTTTCCCTGGTTGAGTGAGGGTGGGTATATCGGATTCTACGGCGGAGAACCGTTACTCGAATTCTCTCTGATCGAACAAGCCGTCCAGTTCAGCCAACGGCTAAGTAAAACCCAGCAAAAAAAAATACTCTATACCATCACCACCAACGGTAGCCTGTTGACCGAATCCCTCCTCGAGTTTTTCAACCGGCACCGGTTTCACCTGACCCTGAGCTTTGACGGCTCAGCTCAGGATCAAAACCGGAAAGAGGGCAGTCGCGATCAACTCCTTACCCTCATCCCTATCATATTGAAAAATTTCTCCGGCATTGATCTCACCGTCAACAGCGTGTTCAGCCCGGAAACGGTCCATTCATTTGTCGATTCTCTGCAGATGATACGCCAACTCGGTGTAAAAAACAGTATCCACGCATTCTCTACGGCTGAACCTTGGAGCGAGCGAGACTTCCGGCGATTGATCCGCGAGCGCCGGCGAATGGCAACTCTGTTCACCGCCCCCGAAGAAAACAACCCGGGGGAAAAAAAGAAAAGACAACTGTTCATCTGCGCAGCCGGTTTGGACCGGATTAGCCTTTCAGCGGAGGGGAAACTATGGGGGTGTTACCTGTTCGGTGACTACTTCAAGGAAAGGCTCGATGATGAGGACTATAGCCGATATTGCTTCGGGTCATTGGACGAGTTCATCTCCGAATGGGAGTCCATCTATCCTGGAATCGCCAAGAATTACGGTCTCCTCCGACAGGATTATTACTACACCGAAAAGGGCTTCTGCATGGATTGCCCCAACCTGTACCACTGTCATGTCTGCCCAATCACTTCCATATTGGCCGGGTCGGTATTGCTGAAAAAGGTCCCGCTCCACATCTGCCGGCTGCAAAAGATCAACAACCGCCCTTGGAGAAAATAGGATGAAAATAAAACAATCGTTCGACGGTTTGCTCATTCGACTGGCCACCATTCATGACGCTCCGCAAATCAGTTTGTTCAATCAGAAAATGGCCAAGGAAACCGAAGGGAGGGTACTTTCCCCGGATATTTCCCTGGCGGGAGTGAAAGCGGTATTCAAGGACCGCCACAAGGGTTTTTATCTGGTCGCCGAAACCCAGGATGCCGATGCCGGAATCATCGGGCAGCTTCTGGTCACCTATGAGTGGAGCGATTGGCGGAACCGATACTATTGGTGGATACAGAGTGTTTATGTAAAGCCCGAATTCCGGGGACAAAAGGTTTTTTCCCATTTGTACCGGCATCTGGAGGAGGAGGCTCGATACCGCCGGGATGTCGCCGGACTGCGACTTTATGTGGAAAGACAGAACCGTCCGGCAAAAGATGCTTACGAAAAAATAGAGATGACCTTGTCCGCTTATGATATGTATGAAATCGATTTTTATTCCTGATCGGGGAAAGGATTGAATTTTATTTTGTTTTCTTTTATATTCAAAACAATGAGAGTATCAATCAACCTTTCAGGCGATAGGGTAAAAAAGGGCCGGAGCATCCCGATCCTCTTGGGTATTGGATTCCTGTTGTTTTCGTTCCGCCCCGGTTGGGAATCGGCCCGTGTCATCCGCGTCATTTCTGGAGATACCCTTACAGTCCAATTCAATTCAAAGTGGGAAGAATTCAAGATGATCGGGATCAAGACCCCCGACATCAACAACAACAATTCTATCTACGCGGAAGCGGTCAGGCAAAATCTACCCCTGGCGGAAGTCATTCGCCGAGGCCGGCAATCGACCCAATATCTGGGGCAATTGCTCCATTATGGAAACCAGGTTTGGCTTGAATTCGACACGCAAAAACGGGACCGATTCGGGCGGCTGCTGGGTTATGTGTACCTGCCCAGCGGAAAAATGGTCAACCAGATGATTCTGGAAGAGGGATATGCGTTTCTCGATATCCTCCCTCCCAATCTTCGCTATCAGGATCGTTTTTTCCAGGCTTTCAAAAGAGGCAAAGAGCAGAAGAGAGGGTACTGGAAACCATCTTCCTTTTCTCCTTTGGCGGAATCCGCGCGGAAAACATCACGATAACAAACCCCTTTCTAGTCTATTTCCACCCGGGTCAATTTGTGTATCCGTCGCCGGATTCGATCCATCTGCACGGGAAGGACCTTGGGATGAACGCGGTTTGTCAAGATAAGCCAGCGAAATCCGGACTGTCTCTCCATCCATATGGAAGTCCCCGTGAACCCGTTGTGTCCAATGGCATCGGGGGCAATGGCCGACCCGCCCGATGTCAGCAAGGATGAATTCAGCTTGAATCCAAAACTCCGGTGAGTACGGAATCCGGCGGTTTGATTACTCCAGAACCAGGCGGCCGTTTCCGGTTTCAAAATCCGGGCCGTTTCGGGATAAAATTCGACGGAGAGCGCGAGCAAATCCCGGGCAGTCGAGAACAGCCCTGCATTTCCGGTTGATCCGGCAAAATGAAAGGCGTTGAGGTCATGGGCGGTTCCACGGATGACACCGCTCCTCCAGACAAAGCTGGCGGTTTCGGCCGGGTCGAATTTCCGGCACAACTCCCGCTCATACAAATTAGCGGTTTCGGTCGGAGCGGTGTCTCGAATCAATTCGGGTGGAACCTGGAAAAAAGTCCTCTCCAACTTCAGCGGATCGATCATCACCACTTTTGCCAGGTTCGGCAACCGGGAACCGCTGATCCGTTCCAGCAGTTTTGCCAGGATCATGTATCCCACACAGGAGTATAGAATCTGGCTACCCGGTCGATAGGCAATGGGAACGGTCGAAAAGACTGCATCAGGGATCGGACCCGATGGGTAATAGAGATAAAACGGATGCCAGGCCGGCAATCCCCCGCTGTGAACGAGCAATTGCCGGATGGTGACGGGAAACGGACACTCTGGCCAATAGCGAGTGACCGGGGAATCAATGGCAAGCTTTTCCCGATCATGAAAATAGAGGATGAGAAAAGCGGTAACCAGAGGTTTGGTCAACGAGGCCAGATCGTAAATCGTTTCAGGAAGCAACACCTCGGCTTCGGGAAAAATCGATTTCCAACCGGTCGTCTGTTCCCATTTGACCCCATGGTGATCGGCAACGACCAAGGTGATCCCGGGAAAAATCTGCTTCCGGATCAACCGGTGGATATAAGATTCAAGTCGTCCCCGATTCATCGATCGCCTTGGTGATTGCCACCGCTAGCTGTAAAGCCGCCAACCCGTCTTCACCGGTAACAGAACAAGCGGATTCTCCCGAAACTGTCCGGAAAAAATTCGTCCATAAAACGGCCAGCGGCTCCTCCGGGGAAATATCGGGTTTGATTTCTTGAACCTGTTTTCCCTGTAGCCGCAGCACTTTCGCCTTTCGATCCTTGTAATCCACCGAGATATAAGTACTGTCCTGGAATATACGCAGTTTCCTGTGTTTTTCCTGGGATACCCGGCTGGCGGTCACATTGGCTACCATACCGGACTGAAACAACAATCGGACATTAGCGATATCGGTTTGACTGGATATGACCGGCACACCGACCGCCCTGATCTCGCGGATACCCGACGGATCGATTTGCAGGAGGATGTCAAGATCATGGATCATCAGATCATGGACGACATCAACATCGAGGGAACGAAGCGAGAAAGCCCCCAGGCGTTGACACTCCACAAAACGAGCATGTGAAATCAAGGGAAACACGGCCCGTAAAGCCGGGTTGAATCGTTCGAGATGCCCCACCGCCAGCACCCGCTTCCGATCCCGCGCAATCCTGATCAGTTCATCGGCTTGGGTGATGGTTTGGGTAATCGGTTTTTCGACCAGCACATGCTTGTCATGCTCCAGAAAAAACCGGGTAATTTCATAATGGGTTTCAGTCGGCGAGGAGACCATGACCGCATCGACCAGGGGGAGCATTTCGCGACAATCGCTGAATTCCCGCAAAAAATAGCTCTGCCCGGCCTCATGGACCTGTTTTGAATCGATATCCATGGCGCAGGTCAATTCGAACTGGGCCAGATTGGACACGACCCGCAGATGGTTCCGTCCCATCGATCCGGTTCCGATCACTCCGATTCTCATGATTTCCCCATTATGACCAATTTAGCCGGACGGGCACGGTGAATGCAATATTCCTGATCGAGCATGAGTGTATGGTCTGCTTGCACAACCAATGCCGCTGCCTTGACACGGATCAACAGGTCGACGGTCTGCGCCCCGATGACCGGGACATCGAACCGCATCTCGTTCCCGGGACGGCTGACCTTGACCACGACAACGCCGCTGCCAGCGATCTGGGCGGCACGTTCTATGGTACGATCCGTTCCTTCCATCGCCTCAACCGCGATCACCGCTTTTCCCTTGACACAGACGGTTTGCCCGATGTCCAGGGCGGCGATTCCCCAGGCTTTTTCCCAGCCGAAATCGATGTCGGTTGCCAGTTTCGATCCTGCCCGGCTCATGAGCGGATATCCTTTTTGTTGAACGAGCAGGGGTTGCAAAAAAAGGGTGGAATCAACAAATTCAATCGAATTTTCCCGAAAAAAATCGATCACCATCAGCAACAGGTTGGTCGTGGTCCGAGAGCGGGCTTTAGTCAAAAGCCCGAGAAATGCCCAATCGGCCTTGACCATATCGAAAATGGCGGGATGGCGGACACGTCCGACCATAATCGCCTGCTTGACACCGTTATTTTGAAAAAAACGAACCGCTTTACCGATCTGACTCAAAGAAAACTCAGCAAATATGTCGGCCGCATCTCGCAACTCCGGAAGATAGCCACCACGGATGGCTGCGACAATGGTCGGTCGGCCCTGTCGGCGCGCTTCCTGAATGGACAGAACCGGCAGGATCGATTCTCCGGCGATCACCCCGATTGGTTCACTCATCAAGACCGCCGAAATGACCGCAACTTATCCCATCATGGACATCATCGTCCCTTCGGCCGCTACTTCGCCGTCGACGGTGGCGATTCCTTCCATGATAGCAAATGAACCGCGGTCCCGAACCACTTTGATCTCCATATCCATGCGATCGCCGGGTACCACTTTTCTCTTGAAACGGGCCTTTTCAATACCGGCAAAATAAGCCATCCGCTTTCCTTCAGCCACCCGACGCAACAACAGGATGGCTCCCAATTGGGCCATAGCTTCGATGATCAACACTCCGGGCATAACCGGATGATCGGGGAAATGGCCGAGAAAAAACTCCTCGTTGGCGGTTATATTCTTGTACCCCTTGATCCCCTTTTCCCCGTCGACTTCCGTGACGCGATCGACCAGGAGGAAGGGATACCGATGCGGGAGTATCCTCCTGATCTCCTCAATGTTCAACAAACCGTTCATTTTTTTGTTCCGGCCGAAACATACTTGGCGTCAAATGCTTTGATCACTTTTGGTGTAATATCCGCTTGCGGATTGGCATAGGCTATGCCGGTCTGCGACACATCAAAGACCATCGTATACCCCTCGGCAACGGCGATCTGCTGAATGATCGGATTGATCTCCTGCTGGAGTTTGTCGAATTCTTTTTGTCGGCTCAATTCCATCGTTTTCTGGGCATCCTCGACAAACCGGGTGATCGATGTTCTCTTGTTCTGGATTTCCACCGCCTTCTTTTCCCGGACATCCGCCGTAAGCGCGGGTGACATCGCCTCTTTCTGCAGCTTGTCCAATTCCGCCTGCATGGCATCGAGCTTCTTCTGATTGTTGTCACTCAGTGATTTCAGTCGCGATACCACCTCTTTCCCCTTGATCGAATTCTGGAGAATATCGGCGGGATTCACATATCCGATCTTATCGGCCGCCAGCGTCAATCCGGTCAACATGATCATTGCGACCAGCACTCCCAGTTGTTTCTTCATTTGCAACTCCTTTCTGTCAAATATTTTAATAAAAAGAGGGTCCGATGGCAAATTTGAACTGGACTTTTTGATCCGTTTCATATATCCGGCGGTTGTTATAGGCCAGAATCAAGCGGATGGGAACTCCCAGCATGGGAAGATAAACACGAAGTTCCAGACCAGCGGATGTATAAACATCATTGAAACTGATCTTCCTTTTCTCGAGATAGGAATTCCCGATATCATAGAACGCCACTAGTGCGAATTGTTCCGTCATGGTAAAAGCGTACTCGAAGTTAAAAAAGAACGCCTTGTTACCGCCGTAGACATTACCATTTTCATCCCGGGGACCGATCCGCCAGTAATCGTACCCGCGAATCGATTGCTCGCCACCCAGTATGAACCGCTCATAGTACGGATAGTCGTTTTTCCCCCCGAAGGTTTTCAATCCCTGATACACCAGGTGGAATCCGAGGGTGTGACGACGCCACAAAGGCTGAAATTTAACGAACTCCAATTTCACTTTGTGCATGTAGATATCCCCGCCCAGGGGGCCGCCGGAAAACCTGTAATTCAATAGGTATTTGACCCCGGAGGACGGAAAAATGGGGGAATCGACGGTGGTGTATTGGATGGTCGGGGAGATGTACGAGATGTTCCGCTTTCCCGGATAATACCAGATGCTGTAGTAGGGACTGGGAACGATTTCTCCGGTTTCACTCTCAGTGGTGGGAATCTGCGTCTCGGTGAATTGCAACCCATAGGAGATGGACGTTCCCCAGTATTTCCAGAATCGCCAGGAAGAAGAAAGGGTGAACCCTTCATCCTTGCGCTCCGGATAGCCGGGGATATTGGTATGAGTGCGGAACACGTCGAATCCGAAATTCGCCGGCAGGTTGAACAGGTAGGGTTCGGTGAAGGCGAATTGATAATCCTTGGAGCGGGTGCCATGCAGAAAATTGATGGAAAGCTGCTCGCCCATGCCCAGAAAATTCTGGGTAGAGTAGCCCAGAGAGACGAACAACCCCTGATAACCGCTGTACCCGACATTGAAGTTGATCATCTGCCGGTTCATTTCCTTCACTTCGGTGACGATGTCAACCTTTTGCGGATTCTGGGGATCGGGTTTGAGATCGGGCATCTTGTCAACCGTCACCAGCCCCAACTGTTTCATGCGGCGAATGGAGTTTTCCAGAGCCGAAGTGCTCATTCTCATCCCTTCCCGCAAAAACCACTCCCGGCGCAATACGTGATCCTTAGTGAAGGTGTTGCCACGAAATTCAAGCTTCCCGACAAAAACAACCTCCCCTTCATGGATGTTCACTACAAGATCGACCATGCGGTTCACCGGATCCAAATTCTCCTGGGCATTGGCTTGACAATACAAATATCCAAGTCCGCCATAAAATTTATTGATCTCCTCAATGGCTTTTTTTCTTTTCTTGGCATTGTAGATCTGCTTGGGTTTCATCTTGAAAAAGCTCTTCAGGTAGTCGGGTTTGATCACCTTTGTCCCTTCGACTTTAATGCTGTTTAGTTTGTATTGCGGGCCCAATTCAATGGGGATGGATATCTTCATCATCTTTTGAGATTTTCCGGCCAGTGTCAGCTTCCGCACCTCCCCGAATTCCGGGGTCCCGACCCTGGCTTCCATATACCCTCTTTGCTGGAGGCGAATCCTGACCTCCTCGAGATCCTCTTCGATTTTTTCCCGGTTGTATACATCTTTGCTCTGAACCACCGACAGAAAGTCATGCTGCTTATTGTTCTTCATCCCCCAGTGCAGAGCAGACGGAGATACCAGTTTGGGATTCAATCCGGGGAAATCGATCACTCCGATCTTTGTCTTGGAGCCTGGATCGATCTGAATCACCAGGGAAACCTGCTCATTGTTGATCTTTTTATCGATTTCAACCTTGCCGTCATTGAACCCCTTCTCCAGCAGGAAGGCGCGGATGATCCCTTCCGCTTTCTTCAGTTTGACCGGACTGAAATAGGAGAGGGCCACCAGGGAAATATTGTTTTCCTGAAGCTTGGTGGTGATATCGGTTTCTTTGACCTTTTTCCCGATCTTATAGGTCACACTCGATATCAGTGGGTTCTCAATGGCCACCACTTTTAATATTTTGCCATTTCTTCCATCTCTGGATTCGATGCGGATGGTTTCAAAAAAACCCGTCTCCCAAAGGATCTTCATATCTTCCCGCACCTTCTCTTCTATGAACTGGGTGTTTTCGCGACTTTTCATATAGAAAAGAATGGTGTCACGGGAAATTTTCTTATTCCCCTCTATGTCAATTCGTTCAATTGCGTCGCCTGTTACCAAGCCCGTCAACATAACGAGAAAAAAAATCAAAAATCCTACAATCCTCATGAATCACCTCATATTCAACTCGATGACACAATGTTTTTTTATACCATACTTGACCTGAAAATTCAATTTCCCATTCATTCCGCAAATTAGGACGCCAAGGTAATCGAAGCAGATGCAGGGAAAGTGAAAATGCTACCGATTTTATTATTTTTTTCTGGTTGACAAATACCATCTGTTATGCTAATTAGTTAGAGCAGGAGGCAAAGGTTATGCCAATTTATGAATATAAATGTTATAAATGCGCAAAAACCTTTGAAATTCTCCAGAGTTTTTCCGCAGAACCCTTGAAACAATGCATTCATTGCAACGGAAAAGTGAAAAAAGTACTAACTGCTCCATCATTTCAATTTAAAGGTTCAGGCTGGTACATCACCGATTACAAAAAAAACAAAGAGAACAAGAAAGAAAACAAAACGGCAAACGAAACCAAAGAGACAACCAATGCCAACATTCATTAGCCTTTCCATCTCTCCCCCCTTAATATAAAACATATCTCCCACCTCCAAAAAACACCCCCCCCGCTACATGGGGGGGGCTCGCCTTTCAAGCGAATTTTCAGTGATTTAATTCTTATGACCGATTGGGCCGGGGAATCCGCTCCCTAGACGCAGCGTTTAATCGTTGGGTTCTCTGTATCCGGCCTTTTTTCCAGAATGAGTGTGACCGGGCCATCGTTCAGCAAATAGACATCCATCATGGCTCCGAATATCCCGGTGTGCACTTCGATTTCTTCAGCGAGTCGACGGTTGAGATCATGATACAAAGGCTCCGCCAAATCAGGTCTTGCCGCCTTGGTGAAATCGGGTCTCCGCCCTTTGCGGATATCGCCAGACAGTGTGAACTGGGAAACAGTCAGAATCGCCCCTCCGATCTCCTTGACTGAGCGGTTCATCTTTTGGTGGGCATCGGGGAAAACCCGCAAATTCAATACCTTTTCGGCCAGATACTTCATCTCTACGGAGCCATCCCCCTTTTCGATACCGACCAGCAGTAAAAGCCCTGTCCCAATCTCTCCGGTTATCTTTCCCGCCACTTCCACTCGGGCCGAACGCACTCGCTGCAGAACGATGATCACCTGCGCTCCTGCCCCTTCCGCCAACCGGGGAAGCGAACTCGACCAGACGAAGAAGCACAGTCTATGATTGTCTGTATCGGCAGGTCCGGCGAATAGGGAGCGATCGGAAGGGGACTCTCCAGTAGAGGAGAATTCATATCCAAGCCAGGAAAATCGAAACTCTGTTTTTTCCCGTCACCCGAAAACCCTGGAACCCGTAACTGGACTCGATAGCGGTCGAGATCGGCACCGGGAACGACCTCCACTCCTGAGATCACCAGACGATAAGGATAGGTCAGCAAATATCTGCAGAAATCGGTTGACCCGGACAATGTAGCCGTGAAATCGATGTGCCCGGAAATGAATGGTGTATGAGGATCCCGCTGATCCCTGGAAACTTCCCAGCGGCAGTCTTCGATCCGGCTTTGCGCTGCTCCCTTCTGAAAAAAACGGGCCAGAGAATCCTCCAATCTGGCGCCATCTGCATCGGTCGACCAGAGGATCATGGATTCCCTGACCTGGCGGGCAATAGCTTCAACCGCAGGAATGTCGGTTTTTACCTGCGGCATCGATTCCCCTCCCGCTTGCAGAAATCTCTCGATCGCGACTTTCCGGTCACGGGTTTCCCGGCGAATCCGGTTGACCGACCGAAGCGACGGAAAAAAATAGGCAAACAGGAACAATCCGAATAGGGCTGCGATCAGCAACAGAGAAGAAAAAGGATGACGGTGCCGCTCGCGTTTCATTGCATCTCTCCATTTCCCCTGATGAGGAAACCGGGCGCCCCGTTGGTCCGCTTGAACTGCGGATACCGTTCCGTTTCCATTACCACCAGATCGGATTGCTCGGAAAACCAACGCATGGCTTGCGAGAATCCTTCTTCCAGACCATCATCGGCCGACCCGATCAATTCGATTCCGATCCCATTCCCGTTCAATTCCCAGCGCAGTTTTTCCAATCGCCAACCGCTGTCGGGAATACTGGAGACTCGGCACATCCAATCGGCCCCAGTCGCCAGGGCCCGCGCCGGTTGCTCCAGGAAAAACCGCAGCCGATAATAATCGGCCCGCTGTTCCCGGCTCCGGTGCCACTCGTTCATAGCTCCGGCAAAGCGCCGTTCCATTGCCAGGGACTCGCGTTTTTCCTTGCGGCAAGCGGAACGTCTGAATTCCACCAGAGCGGTTCCCGCCAGCATCGTCAGCAGCAATAAACCCGATAAGATCCTGAAGATAACTCTCATGTGGCCGCCCTTCACCCGGCCGGGTCGGCGATAAACCGCAAATAGACCTGCCGTTCCCGCGGCCCGTCGTATTCACAAAAGAATACCCCCTGCCAGGTTCCGAGAACCAATCGCCCCTGTTCGACAATCAAGGTTTCTGAAGCCGAAATCAGACTCGACATGATATGGGCTGGCGAGTTTCCCTCCCCATGGCAAAAATAAGGTTCAGCCGGAATGGCCATCTGCAGGAAAGCCATCAGGTCATCTTTGACCGAAGGATCAGCATTTTCATTGATGGTGATCCCCGCGGTCGTATGCGGAGAGAACACCAGAAGCAGTCCGTCGCCAGCCTGATGATCGCGCAGGTACCTCTGGATGATCGGAGTGATATCGATCATTTCCAGGCGTTTTCGGGTTTGGAGAACATAAGATTCATGCCGGGGCATGGTTCACTCCATCCGTTCTCCGAACACCTCCGCTTGAAATGTCTCCAGCTTGACTCCAATCCGCCATTCATCGGCGGCAAGGCCAGCTTTCAAGCAACCGTACGAGAGATACTGCTCCCGGTTCCACCTCTGTTCGACCGGAACCTGCGGAAGCAGCAAGCCGCGGTTCATCCCCTTGCTGATGATGATCCCATCGCGACCGACGATGACCTCATCGACCGATTTCGCTTCGTGCGGGATTGTCAGGATCGACAGCTCGATATCGATCTCCGGCAGTTCGGAGAAATCCAGAGGAACGAAACGGGGATCCTCGAAAGCAGCTGAAATGGCGTTCTCGACAACCGCCTCCCAAAGCGGCTTGTAGGGCAGCGGATAACCGATACACCCCCGCAGTTCCCCCTGGCGGTGAAGGGTGACGAACACCCCCCTCTTTTCCATAAAATGGGAATTCTGTACCGGCGGATATTCCTTCTTTCGCCGAGCCAAATACAATTCAATGGTATGCCGGGCCAGTTGCAGCAATTCCCGTCTCTCCTGATCACAGAATTCCATCATTCTTCCATCCTCTGATCGGCAAGCGATGCGAACACTATCCGCCTGCCTTGCCGGTCGAATCGGCAAAATCCGATTTCACGCACCCGATCTTGGCTGATCACCTGCACCGCTTCCAGAAATGCGGTATGCAGAAAGGGCTTGTGGTTGCAGAAAAAAACCCCCTGGACTTGGTCCCCGAACCATTCGACAGCCCGATCGTACTTGATGTGGGCGTTTTGCCGAGAAAGGGGAAAGGGAAAAAAAGATTCGATGATCAAATACTCCCCCAGGCGAGCCCCGAATACCAGTCCACTGCCCTGATAGCCTGAGGCCTCCAGAAACTCCAACTGTTTTTTCGCCTGGGGAGTGAGTCGTATGATCATATTCTTGAATTATATCCACCCGGGAACAGTTTGACAAGCATCGACCGGCCCTGCTTTATTTTTCCAGCCGCTCCCGGATCTCCTGCTTGCGTTTTGCCCAATACTCCAACCGTTTCCGCATCTCCTTCTCAAATCCCAATTCGTTGGGGATATAAAAGTCCCGATCGCTGACCCCCGGCGGCAAAGTCTCCATGATCGTCGTTTTTTCGGGAAAATCGTGGGCGTACTGGTATTCCTTCCCGGCTCCCTTGGCGGCCGCCAAAAAATGGTCGGGGTTGACAATTTGCAGGGGTACCGGCTCCCGGTCATGCCGGGCGACGATCCGTTTCATTCTGGCATCGGTTTCATACAATGTATTGCTCTTGGGAGCGGCGGCGAGATAGACCACCGCCTCGGCCAGAAACAGGTCTCCTTCCGGAGAACCGAGAAATTCAAAGGCCTCCTTCGCCTCCAAGCAGATGCGCAAGGCTTCGGGGTCGGCCAACCCAACATCTTCCACCGCCACCCGCACCAGGCGCCGCAGGATATACAACGGATCCTCTCCGCCGTGTAGCATTCGATACAGCCAATAGAGAGATCCGTCGACGTCCGAATTGCGGATGCTCTTGTGCAAAGCCGATATCAACTGGTAGCGGTCATCTCCGCTACGGTCATACCCCGTCATCTTTTTCTGCAGAATCTCCAGGACCGCTGCGACGGTCAACTCCACTCCTTCCTGAAGGTTTTGCCAGGTCCATTCCAGCAGGTTGAGCAACCGCCTGCCGTCGCCATGACTGTATTGCACGATGACGGCAGCCGCCTCGGCCGATAGCGGCAGAGCGGATCTGGTCCGCTCCCGGATGATCGCCAGCGCCCGTTGCAGGATCGCTTGCAGATGGTCCTCGCTCAGGGAAAACAACTCCAGTATCTTCAACCGCGACAGGAGGGCCCGGTTGATCTTGTAAGCCGGATTCTCGGTGGTGCTGCCGATGAGGATGATATCGCCTTTTTCCACATAGGGGAGAAAGGTATCCTGGGCATGACGGTTGAAATGGTGGATCTCATCGACGAACAGGACCAGTGGCTTCCCCTGTATACGCTTGAGTTGCTGGGAGTGCTCCATCACTCCCCTGATCTCTGAAATGCCCGAACCCGTCGCCGAAAATTCTTGGGAGGGATACCCCGTTTCCCGAGCCAGGATTCTGGCCAGTGTGGTCTTACCCGTACCGGGAGGTCCCCAGAAGATCAACGAAACCAGTGTTTTTTTTTCAATCAATACCCGGATCATCTTGCCGGGTCCGGTCAAATGGGTTTGGCCGATGAGATCGTCGATCCGCTCGGGTCGAAGCCGGTCGGCTAGGGGGAAGAGCGGATTGTCCGGCTGTCGGTCCATTCAGTTCATATTCAAGATCAGCGCGGCCAGAAGCGGGATCATGATTTCATGATGGCCGATGAAATAGAATCCCTTTCCGTCTCCGGTGACCGGCCGGCGCCGGACGTTCTCATCAGGACGGTATTGGCGGATGAAATCGAACACGGCTGTATGAAAATTCTTCAGAGTCAGCCCCTGGTTCAGGCAGAATGAGACCGCTTTGAGGAAGATCTCGGGAAGGGTGACGGCGGAGCCGATATTGAGATAAACACCGCCGTTTCCCATCCGGGAAACGATGGAAGCGAATTGCAGGAAATCCCGCTCAGCAAGCGCTCCCGCCACTTCTCCCGAAAACATGGGATGGCTGTGGGTGAAGTCGGCACCGATGGTCGGATGGACCGTTACCGGGATATTCATGGTATAAGCGTGATAGAGAACGCTCTCCCGCTGATATTTGAATTTGGCCTCCTTCAGGTAATACCCGACCGCTTCACCCGCACCGACTCCGTCGCGCATCCCATCCTTGAGGGCCATGCTGATGAAGAGGCCGGTCTCCTGTGTGTTCCCATAGTTACCGGCTTGCAAACCGGCAGCGACATCCTCCGAGGTCCGCCCTGCCATGCCGATCTCGAAATCGTGAATCATGAAGGCACCATTGATGGCGATGGCCGAGATCCAACCCCGCTCCATCAAGTCGATGAGCAACCGGTTCAGCCCCACCTTCACCACATGTCCGCCCATCCCCCAGACGATCGGTTTGTCGGCTTTCCTCGCCTGCTGCAGGCAGGAGGCGAATTCCTTCAAGTCTTTCGCCGCCAGGATATCGGGGATCCCCTTGAGGAATTCACCAAATCCAGCGCCGGGGATGATCGGCATCCCGAAATCCTTCACATTCACCAGCGACTGGCGGTCGCCGAAGGAAATCGTTTTCACTCTCTTTTTATCCAATAACGGATATTTTGGATAGGGCATGGTGGTCCCTCCTTGCCGATAAAAGCCCGGATGATCCGGTATTATACCCGACATCGAGCCCACTGGCAATCAAGTCCCATCAAGCCCCTGGTTTTCGGACCGGGAATGTGATAGGGTGAGTAGGTAAGGAGAGACATCATGCGGGGCATCATCTGCTACTACTCGGGGTCGGGCAATACCAAACTCGCGGTCGACAGGATCGTCCGCGGTATCCCTTCGGTCCGCTTCCACCTGGTCGATATCCGTTCCGGAACCGTTCCTGACTTCGCCACTGCTGACCTGGCCGGATTCGCCACTTTCACCGATTTCTGGGGGGTACCGAAACTGATGGAGGATTTCCTGGGCAAGATTCCGGAGAAAACGATTCCGGCTTTCCTGCTCAACACGTTCGGCATGATGAGCGGCCGGACCCTGCTCCGGATGGAACGCCTGGTGAGGGCCCGCCGTTTCCAGGTATGCGCCGGGTTTTCCCTACATACCCCGGAGAGTTATCCGCCCATGATCGCCCGCGGCATGGGCAATGAGCAAGCCCCGAATCAAGGTGAATTGGACCAGTTCGACCGCTTCATCACCGATCTGAACGCCCGCATCGAGCGGCGGACGGCGGGCGGCCCGATCGGGAAAAAGATTATCCAGGCTGGTTTCCTGGCCCATATCTTGCCGGCAATGTCCCGCACCAAGGCCCGCCGCGACATGGGAGAAAAATCCATCGACGAGTCCCTTTGCACAAAATGCGGCACCTGCATGCGGGGCTGCCCCTATCGGGCCATCCATCTGGCCCCGTTCCCGGTTTTCGACATGGAGAAGTGTTACGGATGCTGGTCCTGTTACAACCACTGTCCGAACCTGGCGGTATACACCAAAAAATACCGGGGCCGCTGCCACTACCCGGCCCCGATCACCGTCCTGGCCGATAAACTAGCCCGGTAAAAGGTATTGATCTGGCCGTTCTTTCTATGGTATAATTTCTCATTGCGAACCCAAGGGCGATCCGGTTTTAACCCGTGACAAATCCTCCCAGAAAAGATTGATAGGGCTACTGCCATCGTTTCTTCGCGAAAAAAAACAAGGAGACCAGTGAAATGGAACATGCTTCAATTCAAAAGATCAGAAATATCGGCATCGTCGCCCATATCGACGCGGGCAAGACGACCACCACCGAGCGGATCCTCTTTTACACCGGTCTAATCCACCGTTTCGGAGAGGTCCACAACGGCGAAGCGGTCATGGATTTCATGAAACAGGAGCAGGAACGCGGCATCACCATTTCCTCGGCGGCCATCTCCACCCAATGGAACGACCACCAGATCAACATCATCGACACCCCCGGTCACATTGATTTCACCCTTGAGGTCGAACGCTCGCTACGAGTCCTGGACGGAATCGTCATGGTTTTCTCGGCAGTGGAAGGGGTCCAGCCCCAGAGCGAAACTGTCTGGCACCAAGCCGACAATCACAAGGTTCCCCGGCTGGCGTTCGTCAATAAAATGGACCGTAACGGGGCCGACCTGTTTCAGGCGGTCGAGATGATGAACGAAATGCTCGGAGCGAACGCCATCCTCTTCCAACTCCCCATCGGCAGCGAGGAGAATTTCCTGGGGATGATCGACCTAGTCAATATGAAACGGGTCACCTTCGACGGACTGCACCACCAGGTTGATGAGATCCCGGCCGAGCTGCTCGCCGAAAGCATCACCTGGCGCAACAAGCTGCTGGAAAAACTTTCCGAATTCGATGACGAGGTCATGAGCCTGTTCCTGGAAGAGAAGGAGGTGCCGGCCGAGTCGATCCGCCGGGCCACCCGTCATGCCGTACTCAGCCTCTGTCTGACCCCGGTTTTTTGCGGGACTGCATTCAAGAACAAGGGGATACAATCCCTCCTGGATGCCGTGGTCGATTACCTCCCGTCCCCCATCGACCGCGGCATGATCGTCGGCGCCGATATCCAGGACCCCGAAAAAATATTGTCGCGCATTCCCTCCCACAAGAATCCATTTTCAGCACTGGCCTTCAAGATCATCAACGATCCCTATGTCGGCCAGCAGACCTTTATCCGTGTCTATTCGGGCGAATTGAATGCCGGTTCCTATGTCCTCAATCCGACCAAGGACAAGAAGGAACGGATCGGCCGCATTCTGCGCATCCACGCCAAGGAGCGGAAGGAGATCGAGAAGGTCGGAGCCGGCGATATCGCCGCCCTGGTGGGGATGAAGTTCACCACCACCGGCGACACCCTCTGCAATGAGAAAGAACCGATCATCCTGGAGCGGATCCACTTCCCCAAAACGGTGATCGACCTGAAGGTCGAGCCGGCCGACATTAAGGACCGGGACCGGCTCTCCCTGGCGTTATCGCGCCTCTCGCTCGAGGACCCCTCCTTCCAGTTCCGCCATGACGACGAGACTGAGGAAACGGTCATCTCCGGGATGGGGGAACTGCATTTGGAAATCATCGTCGACCGGTTGAAAACCGAACACAAGGTGAATGTCTGTGTCGGCAAACCAGCTGTCGCCTACCGGGAAACGATCCAGCAAGAATCGATCCATGAAACCAAATTCCGGAAACAGACCGGTGGTCACGGGCAATACGCGCACATCTATTTCCGCATGGAACCCAATCCCGATCTCGGGATCGAATTCGTCAACCAGGTCAAGGGCGGCAGAATTCCCAGGGAGTATATCCCGGCCGTACAAAAAGGGTTCATCGCCACCATGAATAAAGGAATGTATGCCGGTTATCCCATGATCGATGTGAAATTCGTCCTTCTCGACGGCAGTTACCACGAAGTCGATTCGTCGGAGCAGGCGTTCAAGACCTGCACCGAAATGGGCATCCGGGAGGCACTGCCCAGGCTGTTGCCACAGCTCCTCGAGCCGCTCATGAAGATCGAGGTCAATACTCCCGACGATTATATGGGCGAGATCATCGGCGATCTGAACCGCCGCCGCGGCCGGGTCGACAGCATGCGCCGGCACCGCAAGGGCTCCCAGAAGATCAACGGCACCGTGCCGCTGATGGAGATGTTCTCCTATGCGACCACGCTACGCACTCTCTCCTCCGGCCGCTCCAGCTATTCGATGGAATTCCTCCGCTATCAACCATTGCCCAAGGGTATCGAGGAGGAGATCGTCGCCGAGGCCCGGGAGCGAAAAAAAACATCCTGAACCGGGTGGATCAAATAAAGAACCGCTCCTCTGGCCATAATTTCTGAAAGGTCGTCCGCATCCCCCGGCAGACAAAGATCATGCGGCCGTTTTCAAAAGGCATCGCATACCGGGCCCCGGTGGTGCCGGTGAATTTTACAGATTTATATGTGCTTTGCAGATCGGACAGGTTATCCTCCATGGTTCGGCTGTTGCCGATGATGATGGCGACATCGCCGGTCCGTTCTCCCGGTCCCCAGAACCAATAGCTGTTATGGGCGCAGAGCGCCTTGGGCAGCCCAAATTGCTTGCCGAAAAAGTCGACGGCAGCGGCTTCGCCGTAGTTGCGAACGAATATGACGCACCTGGATTGTTCCTCCGTTGTGAGTGTTCGATAGACACCGGCTATAGTAGCCACCATCTCCTTCCAGCCGAACTGATCCGCGTAATACTGGGGGAGTTCCGCCACCGCCGTCCGTTCTTCGGCACGCGGTGTCAACCCCAGAAAATGCTGATAGCGGATGAAGGATTCGACGGGCAACACCGGTATCGCAAACGGTAGGATGACCAGAAAGAGAAGAACTTGCAAACCCGAATATACGGGTTTCACCCAATTGACCGCTTTCCGAAGTATGAATCGCTCCAGTAAAACGGCACCTCCGGCCAAATAAAGGGGGTATATCGCCGACAGATAGTAGACCTTGGCGCTGCCGACCACCATCACCGCAAAGACGACGGGATACATCCAGGCTAGCGGGCGATACCGCCCCTCGTGGGAGCGGAAGAAGAACCAGATTCCCCCGAGCCACAACGGGGCATTGATGAAGTTCATGTCGCGGATCTGTCCGATCAGGAAAGCGAAAACACCCAGGTTGATATTCTTGTTTTGACTGGCTTCCCGCATGAATTCGAGAGAGGGAAAATGGTGAACCACCTGCCAGATTAAATGGGGGAGAAAGACAATCGCGGCCACTCCCGCCCCCAGCCAGAACCAGCCGCTGGCCAGGTGCCGACGCTGCCTGCTGAGTAACAGACCGACCGCCAGACCGATGACCATGAATCCCAGTGAATACTTGTTCTGCAACCCCAATCCGACTACCAGGCCGAACAGCGGCCAGAGACTTGGACGGTCGTCACCGAAAATAACGATCAGGATGTACCCGGCCAGGGTCCAGAAGAGCACATCGAAGGGATTCATCGAATAGAATTTCCCGTGGCCGAGCAGATTGGGTGCCACGATAACCGACAGTACTGCCAGTCCCCCGGCGTACCGGGTCCCGCCCAAGCGGCGGGCCATCATGCCCGCAAGCACGACCACTAGTGCGCCAACCAGGGCCGGCAAGAACCGCAATGCCGGCAGGGAGTCACCGAGCAGCAGCCGGTTGAGCCAGAGAAGGGCAATCGAGAGCGGCGGTTGATCGACATAACCGAAGGCCAGATGGTCACTGCAGGCGATATAGTAGAGCTCATCACGGAAATAGCCGTAGTTGCCGTGAAAGACCATATGCAAAATCAATTGCAGCAATGCCAGGCTGAACGGAAGGGCCATCTCCCTGAGGTGATCTCTGAATTGAATCGATTTTTCGGGCATGCTTTCCTCCTGGACAACACGAATCCCACCATCGGAAAAACGAAGATTCGACCAAAAGGTTACAGCGGTTGACTTTTCAAATCATGGCGATGGTTTCGATTTCGACATCGGCTCCCAGCGGCAATTCCTTGACGGCGAAGGCGGAACGGGCCGGATAGGGTTCGGGAACCGCCTGAGCATAGACGCCGTTCATCTTGGCGAAATCGGTCATCTCCTTCAGAAACACGGTCATTTTCACGATATGGGAAAGGTCGCCTCCGGCCTCCTGCAGGAGGTTCTCGATATTCTTGAATATCTGCCGGGTCTGGGCCTCCACGCCTCCATCAACCAGTTTGCCGACGGCGGGGTCGATCCCCAGTTGACCAGATAAAAAGAGGAGCTTTCCGGTTTTCACCGACGTGGCATGACCGGCGCCGGCCGCCGCATTCAGGGACCCCAGCAGCGGCAACTCGACCGAGATCCCCTGTGAATAGGGTCCCACCGCCTTTGGAGCAGTGGAAGTGGATATGGCTTTTTTCATTCTATTCCTCCAAGTGAAATTTTTCTTCATCGTCATTCACCCGTTCGATTTGCGACCGGGACCGGCCGACCATGATACGGATCAGGATCAATCCGATGATGAATCCACCGACGTGGGCCATCCAGGCGATCCCGCCACCGCCCCCCCCTGCGTAGGCGAATTGGAAGAGGAACCAGATGATCAGGAACAGGGCGGCCGGCACATCGACGAATGTGACCAATATGAAAAGAAAAACCAGGGTGCGGATGCGCGCCTTGGGAAACAGGAGCAGGTACGCCCCCATGATACCCGAAATCGCGCCGCTGGCCCCAATAACCGGAATCTTGGAAGCTGGGTAAAAGAGGGTATGAACCAGGCTCGCCCCCAGGCCGCAGATCAGGTAGAAGAGCAGAAAGCGGATTTTTCCCAGACGGTCCTCGATGTTGTTGCCGAAGATCCACAGGAAGAGCATGTTTCCCAGCAGGTGCATGAAGCCGCCGTGGATGAAGAGTGAGGAAAAGAGGGTGAACACCGGTGCCGTTTCCCGCTGGAAATAGACGACCCGTCCGAACTGGTCCTGCAATTCAAGCGCGGCGCTCTGAAAATGGGTGATCTCCCAAGGGATCATCCCGTAATTCATCGACAAGGCCTCGGACTGAGGGGCGATCAGGTACTGGAATATAAAGACGGCGATGTTGGCGGCGATGAGCAGGACGGTCAGCACGGGGACCGTCCGCGTTGGGTTGTAGTCTCGCAACGGGAACAGCACGGTGATTCAATCTCCGGGTAAATTGTATCAATCGCCCCCCCTTCCGTCAATGGGTATTGCTCCTGGTTCTCCCAATCCCTTTCTTTTGTCACTTCGACACCCTTGTTGAATTCGCCGGCGATTTGCGTTAAAATGGCCGCATGAGCGACCAAGCCGACCGGATCATCGAGATCGAGTGCCCGCACTGCCACGCGGCCCTCTGGATCGACACCGTCAGCCGCGAGGTCGTCCAGCACAAGAAGAGTCAGAAAAAGACCTTTTCCACCCTGGAAGAGATGCTGACTCAGGAAAAGGAAAAGAAGGAAAAGGCTGACGAGCGGTTCATCCAGGCCAGGCATCTCGAGCAGAGTAAGAAGAAAAAGGCGGAAGACCTCTTCAAGGAAGCCCTCAAGCAAAAATGACCCCCACAGGAGATAGACAATGGAATTTGTTGATTTGAAGAAAGCGGCAAAAAAGCAGATCGACCTGCAGGAACCCGATTTCATGAAAGAGAACGACGATTCTCTGAACATCGGGTACCTCGATCTCAATGCCACCCAGAAACTGATCTTTTCCCTCTCGACCTTCAAGGGAAAAAAGTACTTCGATATCCGCACCTGGATTCAGTCGGAAACGGGAGACTGGACGCCCACCAAAAAGGGAGTACACCTGACCTTCGAGAAATACGAAGAGTTTGCATCGCTGTGCAAGATCTTCGGCCAGGTGATCGAACTCGATCAATAGAGAGCCGACTACCGTCACCCGGTTTTCATTGATTTTTTCCCATCCTTAGGGTAGAATTCAGATTATGAGAGATTTCTACGAAATTCTCGGGGTCGATCGCAAGGCATCTCTGACCGAAATTAAAAAGTCCTATCGAAAACTGGCACGGAAATACCATCCCGATTTGAACCCGGGAGACAAGACCGCGGAGCAAAAATTCAAGGAGATCAACCAGGCCTACGAGGTCCTCTCCGATGCGGAGAAACGAAAAAAATACGATCAGTTCGGCAGCATGGGACCGAATATTGGAAACGGTCAATCCGGAAGCGGTTTCGAAGGATTCGACTTTTCCAACCGGGGCAGCAGCCCCTTCGGTGACATCCTAGAAACCATCTTCGGCGATTTTTCCAATTCTTCCCGGGGCACTCCGGCTCAGGAGGAACCCGGGGACCATCCGGCACGTGGGGAAGATCTCCTGTATGCGATCAACCTCAACTTCATGGATGCCGCCCTCGGCATCGAAACCCCCATCCAGATCACCCGAAAAATCACCTGCACCGCTTGCCGCGGCAGCGGGAGCGATCCGACATCGCAGAAAGTCACCTGTCCGGTCTGCCGGGGCAAGGGACGAATCCAGCGTCAGACCGGTTTCATGAAATTTGGTACCGTCTGCTCGAAATGCGGCGGCCGGGGTACCTTGTCCGGCACCCTCTGCAAAACCTGTCATGGCGATGGTCGTTTGGACGAAACCGGAAAAATGCGTATCAGGATCCCCTCCGGCGTCGACGAAGGTTCCAAGGTCCGCATCGCCGGAAAGGGGAACAGCGGCGTTCTCGGCGGCCCTCCCGGCGACCTGATCATCACCGTTCACGTCAGCCCCCACAAATTCTTCCGCCGGAACGGCCAGAACAACGAGATGACCCTGCCGATCACCTTCACCGAAGCGGCATTGGGGGTGAAAATCGAAATCCCCACCATCGAAGGCCACACGGCCATCAAAATCCCGCCGGGAACGGCATCGGGGCAAAAACTGCGCCTGAAAGGCAAAGGTATCACCAACCCCAAAACCGGCACCAGTGGAGACATGGTGGTGGAGATCAAAATCGTCCCCCCCTCGATAAAAGATCTGAAGATCAGGGAATTGCTCAAGGAGATCGAACGGATCTCCCCCTATAACCCCCGGGAGGAGTTGTTCCCATGAAAGAAAAGACCTACTTGATCTCAGCGGTGGCCAGCAAATACAGCATCCATCCCCAGACGCTCCGCCTCTATGAACGGGAAGGCCTGCTGATCCCGTCGCGAAGCAAGGGAAACACTCGATTGTACGCCGAAAAGGACTTGAAAAAACTGGAATTCATTCTCAACCTGACCCGCGAAATGGGAGTCAATCTGGCCGGAATCGAAATCGTCCTCAACATGAAAGAAAAAATGGAAAAAATGCAGGAGGAGTTCAGTCAGTTTCTGGAGGAATTGAAAAAGGAATATTTCATCGGGCGGGAAGATTTGTTCGAGCAGAAAAAAAATGCCATCGTGAAATTCTCCTCGCCGCCGGTCGCGGTGTTCAGCAATGAAGAAAAAAAGGGTTAAGGAATCGCTCGATTCATTGAACCTCTATTTTCACTGGGTGAAAAAGATCCCCCCGCTCGCCGCCGACGAAGAGAAAAAACTGATCATACTGGCCAAGGAAGGAAACGAAGAAGCCTTTCGCAAACTGATTACCGCGAACCAAAGGTTGGTCATCAAGGAAGCATTGAAATATTATTTCAAGGGCGACAATTTTCTTGACCTGATCAACGAGGGAAACAAGGGACTGATCGAAGCCCTCAGAAAATTCGATATCAAACGCGAAAACCGCTTTTTCACCTATGCCCTCTGGTGGGTACGTAGCGAGATCCGCCGCTACCTTTCGAAAAACCAGAATATCATCTCACTCCCTGATATCTTCTACAACGACTATCTCAATTTCAAGAAAGCTCATTTCAAACTGAGCAAAAAGCTGAATCGGCACCCGTCCGTGAAAGAGCTGGCCGACTTCCTCGAAATTCCCGAAAAGAAAATCCAGGTCATGCTCGCCGTTCCGGACGAGATCATCTCCCTCGACAAGAGCATCAACGACGACAACAACTCCACGCTCACCTCTTTCTTGCCCGACAACAATGCCGAAGATCCTCAGGACATAATGATCTTCAGTTCGATCAAGGATATGATCAAGGAGGACATCGACATCCTCACCGAGCGCGAAGCGGAAATCATCCGAATGCGGTTCGGATTCAAGGGCGAAGAACCGATGAAACTCAGGGAAATCGCAAAAAAGCTGAGCATGAGCCCCGAAGGCATCCGTCGCATCGAGATGAAAGCCTTGGCCAAACTGAAAAAGATGTTGATCAAACAGGGCGTGCAGGGAGCATTGAACTGATGGCGGACAAAGCTCCCGCTTGCCCCCGCTGCCGGGATACCGGTTGGGTTTTTTCCCGGGAGAACAACCGGGAAAAAGCGGTCCCGTGCGATTGCCGGGATAGTGAAAAGCGCCGGAAACGAGCGGGGGAATCCAACATCCCCAGCCGCTTCGAGAAATTCAATTTAAAAGGGTATCTCCCGGTCAAGGGCAACAAATCCCAGGAAAAAACGAAAAAGAAAGCCGAATGGTTCGTTCGCGAATATCCGGCTGTGCCGGTAGGACTGATCCTCATCGGTCCCACCGGTGTCGGAAAAACCCGCCTCCTCTGTTCGATCGGCAACGAGTTGATCCGCGACAAGGGGACGGACGTCTTTTACGTCGACTGGAATGACCTGGTCCGCAGCATGCGCTCCGGCGAAGACGCAAATACCCGCGATTATTCAAGCATCAGCGCCCTGATCCAGCGGATGGCGGGAGCGGAGCTTCTCCTCTTTGACGAACTCGGTTCCTCCCGGCCCAGCCCCTGGGTGGAAGACAATATTTATTATCTGATCAACCGCCGCTATAACGAGAACCGGATCACCCTCTTCGCCTCCAATTTTTTCGACAAAACGGTGATGGGTGAAGAGACGCTCCACGAACGGGTGGGGGAACGGATCCGCAGCCGCATCTATGAAATGGCCGAAGCGGTGGAAATACAGGGATTCGATTACCGCAAGCAATACGGAGGAAACTGATAATGGAACAAGATCTTGGGAAAATCAACGAAACCATCAAACAGGAAGGACAACTGATCGATCAGATTCTGGCGGAACTCACCAAGGTGATCATCGGGCAGAAGGAATTACTGGAACGGATGATGATCGCCCTGCTCTGCCAGGGGCATATTCTCCTGGAAGGCGTCCCGGGTTTGGCCAAAACCCTCTCCATCAAAACCCTGGCCAGGGTCATGGACCTGAACTTCCGCCGCATCCAGTTCACCCCCGACCTGCTTCCCGCCGACCTGACCGGTACCTTGGTCTTCAATCCGAAAACATCCGATTTCTATACCCGCCGGGGGCCGGTCTTCACCAATCTTCTTTTGGCCGACGAGATCAACCGCGCTCCGGCCAAGGTGCAGAGTGCCCTGCTCGAAGCCATGCAGGAGCTGCAGGTGACCATCGGTGAGGAGAGCCACCTTATCGAACGGCCCTTCATGGTCATGGCTACACAGAATCCGATCGAGCAGGAGGGGACTTACCCCCTGCCGGAAGCCCAGATCGACCGGTTTCTACTCAAGGTAAAGATCACCTACCCGAAAAAAGAGGAGGAGAAGGAAATCGTCAACCGCTGGCCCGACCTGGAAACGGTGCCGGTCAATCCTGTCTGCAGCCGCGCCGATATTAAACGGCTCTACCAAACCGTACAGATGGTCTACGTCGACGATCGCATCAAGGAATATGTCATCAACCTGGTCCACGCCACCCGCTTCCCCGAAAAGGCAGGGGTCGCCAAGTTGAAAAACCTGATCCAGTTCGGCGCCTCCCCCCGGGCATCGATCTATCTGACCCAAACCGCCAAAGCATTGGCTTTTCTCCGCCGCCGCGGCTATGTCACCCCCGAGGATATCAAGGCCATCGGCCGGGATGTGTTGCGTCACCGGATCATCCTCTCCTACGAAGCAGAAGCCGAAGAGATGACAGCCGACGACATCATCGGCGAGATCTTCAACAACGTGGTCGTCCCATGAGACCGCTCATCTCCATCCTGCTCGCCGTCCAGCTGCTGGTCGTGACAGACGCCTTCGGTCTGGCGAAAGAGTTGCCGATCGCCGCCATCCGCCGCCGGGCGGAAGCCAGTTACACCGATGCCGTTCGTATCCGCCGCGACCTGCACCGGATTCCCGAACCCGGATACAAGGAAGTCAAGACATCGGCCTATGTCGAACAATATCTGCGTGACCTCAAGTTGGAGATCACCACCGGTATTGCCGGGACCGGCATCAAGGCGGTTCTCCGCGGCACCCGCCCCGGTCCGGTGATCGGCCTGCGTGCCGACATGGACGCCCTCCCCATCCCGGAAACGACCGGTTTTCCTTACGCTTCGACCCACCCTGGGTATTCCCATGCCTGCGGTCACGACTTCCACATGACCAATGTGTTGATCGCCGCTCGCATCCTCTCGGAAATGCGCGACCAAATCCCGGGAACCGTGGTCTTCTTCTTCCAACCCTGCGAGGAAGGAAACAGCTCCGGCGCTCCCAGCGGCGCCGCAGCTATGGTCACCCAGGGAGCATTGGAAAATCCGGACGTCCAAGCCATGGTCGGGCTGCACGTGTTACCCGGATTTCCAACCGGATCGGTGGCCTTACGTGCCGGTCCCATCATGGCCAATGCGGATTCGGTGCGCATCCGCATCACCGGCAAATCGAGCCACGGCGCCTATCCCCATCAGGGGATCGACGCCATCCACGCCGCCGCCACCGCCATCCTCCAGTTCCAGGCACTGATCTCCCGCCACCGTGACCCCAACGACCCGGCCGTTCTCTCGATCGGAATGATCAACGGCGGCGTTCGGTCGAACGTCATCGCCGAGACTGTGGATATGGAGGGGACCGTTCGTACCTTTTCCGATGAAACACAACAGGCCATCCGGGACGGTATGGAAAACATCCTCAAGGGGTTGGCCACCGCTTTCGGCATTCAATACCATTATGAGTTTCATATCGGCAACCGGTTTGTCAAGAACGATACCGAACTGGCCCGCACTCTGGGCGGTCTATTCGAAAAAGCCTTGGGGCGGGAGAATGTTTATGATATCGACAAGCAGACCATCGCCGAGGATTTTTCGGTCTATTCTCATAAAATCCCTGCGCTCTTCTTTTTCCTAGGCACCGGCCGCCCCCATCCCCTGCACACCCCCGATTTCACCGTCGATGAGGAGATCCTGAAAACCGGCCCCACCCTCTTTGCCGCAGCGGCCATCCACCTTTGCCAAACTTTTTCCGGCCATGTTCAGAATAAAAAATAGCAGGATCAATCCCCAGAAATCGAACAAGATGATCTGGGCCGTGGGTATCGGCCTGCTTCTGGTATTCGCCGGATACATGTCGGTGATATCGATCCGCAAACCGGTGAAATCGGAAGTGGATGAGGTGAACCGGACCCTTTCTTACCTGCGCCAGGCGAAAAACATCGTCAAGTGGGAATGGAAACCGGCGGAGCGGCTGGTGAAAATCGTGTACACCCCCGACATCAACGGCGATATTGTCCGCGTCGCCCACTACGCAGCGCTCCGGCTGGCGGGAAAAATCGAGGAGTTCATCCTGGAGGTGGAGAGAACGCAACCTCCCGGAGCCGAATACCGGATCGAGGTCAACGGCGGCCGCATCATCGCCGAAACCGATCTGAAAAATGTGGATTGATCCACGCCCTTATCCCTTGATGACGGCCAGGGGGACGAGACGAGCGACTTTGCTGGAAATACCGCTTCCAACCGTGGTTTCCACAACCTCGTCGATCTCCTTGTAGGCTTCGGGAATCTCCTCCTTCAGCCCCTTTCCCGACAACGAGAAAACATGAATCCGCTTCGCCTTCAACCGTTCCCGCACATCCATCCCCGAAGCAAATTTTATCGCCTGATGGCGGCTCATTCTCCTGCCGGCTCCATGAGCCGAAGAACCGAAGCTGAGAGCCATCGCCGCGTCGGTTCCCTTGAGCACATAAGACCAGGTCCCCATGCTGCCGGGAAGGAGCACCGGCTGGCCGACGTCGCGGTAAACAGCGGGGAGTTCGGGGTGACCGGCGGGGAAGGCACGGGTAGCCCCCTTGCGGTGCACCAGCAGGTTCACCTTTTTTCCATTCCGGATATGGTTCTCGAACTTGGCAATATTGTGGGCCTGGTCGTAGACCAGGCGAAAGCCCATCCCTTCCCGGCCCTGGCGGAGAATCGTCTCGAAAATCCGGACGACCTCCTCCTGGATCAGATGACGGTTAGCCCAGGCGAAATTAGCGGCGGCATTCATCGCCTGCAGGTAGCGTCGTCCCTCGGAGGAATCGATTGCCGCGTAGACCAGCTGGGGGTCGGCGAGAGAAATCTGGGCGAGATTCCGTTTGCGGAAGAGTTCGATATAATCGGTGGCCACCTGGTGGCCGAAGCCACGAGAACCGGTATGGATCATGATCGCCGTCATTCCCCGCTGCAATCCGAAACGGGCGGCGGCCACCTGGTCGTAGATCTCTTCTACGGCCTGGATCTCGATGAAATGATTCCCCGATCCCAAAGACCCGACCTGCGACAGTCCTCGTTCCATAGCCTTGTCGCTGACCACGCCGGGATCGGAGAAAGCGAGCGATCCCCGCGACTCGATCCGCTCCAGGTCATCTTCACAGCCCCCGAATGAGGCAACGATTTCCGCTGCTCCGCGGCTCAAGATCTTCTGGAATTCTTTTTTTTTTAGGGCGAAATGGCCACGATCGGTCAAGCCGGTGGGTATCCGTTTCAAAATGGCATACCCAAGGCTCTCGACCGCCCGCTCTGCTTCTGCAACCGGAATCGACGTGGCCGCCAGGCGGACTCCGCAGTTGATATCGTAGCCAACTCCACCGGGAAGGACAATGCCGCCTTCGGCGGGAAAAGCGGCGACGCCGCCGATGCAGAACCCGTATCCGTAATGGATGTCGGGCATGGCCAGGGAGCTTCCCACCAGGCCGGGCAACGAGGCGACATTGATCACCTGCTGCAGCGACTGATCGGCCAAGGCGCTGCGCAGGATCGATTCGCTGCCGAAGACTTCGCCGTCGCTTTTCATGCTCCGGTTCACTTGCCGGGCAATCCGCCAGTGAAACGGGCCCAGGGATTCGATCTCCTTCCAGTCCATGTCAGATGTCCAGCACAACCTCCAGCTTTTTTCGCCCGTTATCATCCCGAACCAGCAGATTGTGATAGGTGATCGACTTGATTTCCAGCAACGGATCGGACGGCCAGTCGGTGTAGAACAACTGGGTGTCGATGGACCGGTCGCCGCTTTGGTTGATCTTGCAATCCAATACCCAATGCCGTTTTTCGAAGGTCAGGAACAGGACTTCCAGCAAAAAGTTGACTAGGACATTTTCGGTGCTGTCTCCCATATATTCGAACGGGTGGAAGTGGAAGGTTAGTTTCGCTTTTTTTCGCTTTCCGAAGACCAACTCGTTGAATGCGGCCAGCGCGTTCCGGCACAATTCGCCGCAATCCATCCCCCAGACCCGGATACCGACATCGGCGGTGGTGGAGAAAGTTTCAAAATTCTTCATTTCTGGCCAACTCCCGGATCAGTTCCCGCGTCGTTTCCCGGGTATCCGGGCGGCGCAGGGCCATGTGAATGACAGTCTCCACGTATCCGGCCGGGGTCCCCATGTCGAAGCGGCGACCCTGGAACAAGTATCCGAGTACTTTTTTGGTTTTCATCAATTCAATCACGGCATCGGTCAGTTGAATCTCGGCTCCCGCCCCGGCTTTTTCCAATTTCAGCAGGTCGAAGATCTCCGGGGTCATGATGTAGCGTCCGATGACCGCATAGTTGGAAGGAGCATTTTTCGGTGCCGGTTTTTCCACGAGTCGCTCGATCTCGAAGAGCCGGTCCTCGATGAAGCGGCCACTGGCAATACCATACCGGCCAACCTCCGTGTGCGGAACCTCCTGGAAAGCGATCATCGGGAGTCGATACCGCTCGAAGACGTCGACCATCTGCCGGATCACCGGCACATCGGCGACGATCAGGTCATCGGGGAGCAAAATGGCAAAGGGCTCTCCGCCCACTGCCGCCTGCGCCTGCAGCACGGCATGGCCGAATCCTCGGGGAACGTTTTGATAGACATAAACGAAGTTTTTCTCATACAGGGGAACCAGGTCGGCCAACAGATGGGACTTGTTCTTTTCCGCCAGGAAATGCTCCAGTTCGCTGTTGGGCGAAAAATACCGTTTGAAGACCTCCTTTCCGGGAGAGGTCACGAAGATGAAGTCGGAGAAGCCGGCTTGCACGCATTCTTCTACCCCATACTGGACCAGGGGCTTGTCGATCACCGGCAGGATCTCCTTGGCCACCTCCTTGGTGGCAGGGAGCATGCGCGTGCCGGCTCCGGCTACGGGGAATACCACTTTACGGATCATACCGGTATTGTACCGGTTTTTAGCGAATCACGCAACGCAGCCGCCAGAGGCCGACAAGGTGGTAAACGCATTTGTTTTCCCTGAGGGAGACTTTGTCATCTCCAGATGTGATTATTTTTCTCGAATTTCCAGGGGTGGATTTGAAAAGACAGCACTGATTTGCATTGCAGTTTTTTCCGGATTTGGCGCCATCCTTGCATGTCCAATTATGAATATGGATACTCACCTCACGACACTTCGTGGCACCAAAATACAAACAAGAATGACAATAGGAGGTCATCAATGAAAATGATTCGAAACAAAAAACTGGATCTCAAAAAAGTGAAGATTTCCAACCTGAATGCTGGGTTCGACGAGATCTGGGGTGGCAGGACAGCCGGGACATGCCGCGCCAACACCTGCGTCGGCAAAGCTTGCAGCATTACCTGTAATTATGAAGAGTGCACGTTCCCAGGTGTTCCGAGTGAGGGACCGGACTGCATGACCCAAACTGTCTGCGCCGGTTGGAATTGTCCTTCGCTGATTTGTTGATCCCACTACCCAAAGGAATGAGATAGTGTCAAAAGTTTTATAAAAAGTTATGAATGAAGAAATTGACTATAGGAGGTCAAAAATGAAGAAAAATCTTATCAAAAAAATGGTGTTGAAAAAAGTCACCGTAGCAACCTTGGATGCAGAGAATTTGAACGCCCTGCACGGCGGAAAAGAAGCTGACGAGACGTTCAATTATCCATGTGAAGAGTATACTTTTGCATTCCATTATTGTGGAGGGGGACCGACTGAGATTTATCCTTGCATCAGTATTTGTCATACTCGGTGTTTATAGGCGACGTATCACAGCAGGTTAAGGAATATCAGGCCGACCTGCTTTATGGATATGCCTTGAATTGAAAGGTTCCTTGTTGTTTCAAGGCATGTCATGCCTTATTAAAAAAGGATAAAAAACGGATTTCATGGAAATGGTGCCAAGCCTCCCTCTAGTATTGATAGAGGGAGGCTTGGGCATCGTCAGGGGAAAAATCGCTAGAGTTGTTTTTTCTTTCACGCAGGGGGTTCTCTTTTCGCTAAAGCGTCGAGCCTTACCTTTCCGCCTGGGATAAAGGAAATATTTCATGGTGATCTGGTATAATACCCCCGGCCTCCATGATTGGACAAATCAAGGACCGTATCTGGGAATTGCTTCGGGATAAAGAGATATCTCTGGCCATGATTTTCGATGATCGGAGCGAAATACTCTGGCACCGTGGTCGCCAGATCACCTGCGGCCGAAAACTGAGTAAGGGAGGAGGGTATTGTTCCACTCCCATGTTTCAGGTTCTTCGCGAGGGCAAACGGATCAACCGCCAGAAGTGTTCTGTCGCCTATGCCGACACCCTGGGAAGCGAATCGGCCCGTTTGCTCGATATCAAATCGTTGATCATCCTCCCTTTAGCCGGCCCCTATTTCCTCTATTTGGACAGCGGAGAAAAAACGGGATTCAGTGACCGGGACATCGCCATATTCGAGGTCCTTGGCGCTTTGCTGGGCGGACTGATCGAGGGGATGCGCAGCGGCCATACCGGCGGCATGAAACTGGCCGGAGCCAGCGGAGCGGTAACGGAAATACGGGAAAAAATCGTCAGGTACGCCATCGAAGAGGAACCCGTTCTCCTGTTGGGCGAAACGGGGGTTGGCAAGAACTATGTGGCGGAGATGATCCATCACTATTCGGGGCGAAGCGGAGCCTTTGTCGTGGTCAACACGCCCGGAATTCCCGACACCCTGATCGAGGCCCAGTTGTTCGGGCATCGCCGCGGGGCCTTTTCCGGGGCGATCGACGACAACAATGGATTGGTCGCCGCCGCCGAAGGGGGAACCTTGTTTCTCGATGAAATCGCCGAGTTGTCACCCCCGCTTCAGGCAAAGATTTTGCGTTTCATTGACACGCGGATGTATTATCGGCTGGGGGAGCCACGGGAGCGTCACGCCGAGGTGCGGATCATCGCCGCTACCAACCGGGACCTGAACGCGGCCATTGCCGATAAAACCTTCCGCGAAGACCTCTATTACAGACTGAACTGCCTTTCCATAGATATTCCGCCGCTGCGGTTCCGGAGGGAAGACATCCCGGTGCTGATCGAAGAAAACCGGAGTTTATTGCGGGGGAAAACCCTGTCAGCGGATGCCCGGGAAATGCTTCAGTCTCACGATTGGCCTGGCAATGTCCGGGAGTTGATCCAGGTATTGAAAGCAGCCGGAATCCGCTTCGATCAGGATCCGATTGACCGGGAAATTTCCAACCTGCTCTCCAGGAAATCTCCGGGAGGAGAGAGCGACCCGGGAAATGTCGACCGGATGTGGGAAGAATTGAGATCTGGCCGTTCGTTTTGGGACGCGGTCAAAGCACCCTATCTCGACCGCGAAATCAGCCGCAAAGACATCCAGCAGATTGTACAGCGTGGACTCCGCGAGACGCGGGGGCGGTATATCGGGCTGTTACGCCTGTTCAATATGGGAGAGAACGAGTACAAAAGTTTTATGCGTTTTTTATATGCCAATCGGTTGAAGTAATCTTTTTATGAATACCATCTCATTTTTTTACGGGTGATCAAGAGCAAATGGCTTTCAGGAAAGCCAATCCAATCAGATGAATCGGGACGAACGAACACTTTTGCAAAAGGCCGTTGACAAGGGATGGTTGAGCAAAGAGCGTTTCCTTGAATTGCGTCTGACCACCGGTGAGGAGAGCGGCCCCTGGAGAGCGATCCCGATATTGCTGCAAACAGGGGAATTACGGCTTGACCAGGTGGAAAGCTTGGCTGCCACGCCAGACAGGCAAAATGATGCGGATGAAAATCCGGCGGAGGTATTGGCGGCAGAAGCAGAGCGATATGAGATTGGGGAAATGCTCGGGTCGGGGGGGATGAGCGAAGTATACAAAGCCTATGACCGGATACTACAGCGCCATGTCGCCTTGAAAAAACTGAAGTCGAAGGCTCTCGGCCCGCAACCCCGTTTTTTGCGAGAGGCGAGGCTTCAGGCCCGGATCGACCATCCCAACATCTGCCAGATTTACGATATCGGCTGCCTCGACGGGGAATGGTATATCGCCATGACCTGGATAAACGGCCAGACCTTGAAACAGATCGGAAAGGATCTGCATTTGGAAGAAAAAGTACGGTTGGTGAAAGAATCGGCTGAGGCTCTCCATGCGGCCCACCGTTTGGGATTGGTTCACCGCGATGTGAAACCGGCTAATATCATGGTGGAAACCAGCACGGAGGGTTGGTTGAAACCCTATGTAACCGATTTCGGACTGGTACGGGAAGTGGAGCGGTGCGAACCGACTCTCACCCAAGATATGGTTGGATCCCCCCTCTACATGGCCCCGGAGCAACTCACCGGAGATGGTGCCAACATTGACCGTCGGACCGATATTTTCGGCTTGGGGGTGACACTTTATGAACTGCTGAGCGGTCGGTTGCCCTTTCAGGGCGACAGCGTGGCCGATGTGGTGGTCGAGATCCTGCAGAAGGACCCGATCCCCTTGCGACGGATCGCCCCCGGCACTCCCCGGGATTTGGAGACGATTGTCATGAAATCCCTGGAGAAAGATCCGGAGAAACGGTACGGTTCGGCACGGGAATTGGCGGAGGATTTGTCCAGGTTCCTGGAAGGGGTTCCGATCAAGGCGCGGAGGTATTCCCAGTTGCAACGGGCCGGGAGGTTGCTGCGCAAACATAAGCTTCTGTCAACGGTAATTATGTCGGCATCGATATTGCTCCTGATCACTGCCGGCCTGTGGCTGCAAGCCCGGGGGAGAAGCCACGCGCAAGCCGAGATCGCCGGCCGCTTCGGCCGCGATGTGGAGAGAATGGAATCGATCATGCGCTTCGCCTACCTGGTGCCACCGCACGACATCCGCCAGGACTTGGTCCGGGTTCGGGAGGTGATGGCTGAGATCCGTCTGCGGATGAAAGAACTGGGAAAAACAGCCCTTGCCTCCGGTCATTATGCCCTGGGGCAGGGATACCTGGCCCTGCGCTACTACCCGGAAGCCCGGCGCCACCTGGAGATCGCCTGGAAAAACGGGGCTCGTACCCCGGAAACGGCATATGCCCTGGGTGTGACCCTGGGAGAGCTGTTCCAGTTGGAAATGCGTAAAACCGGGAGAATCCAGGATGCGGATTTGCGCAGGGGTATGGAAGCGCGATTGGCAGCAGAATACGTTTCCCCCGCGCTGAAGATGATGGCCGTCGCCAAGCCGTTCGGAACCGTTCCCGCCCGCTATATCCAGGCTCAGATTGCTTTTTACCAGAAAAATGAACCCTTGGCCCTAAGCCTTCTGGAAAAGCTGAAGGAGGAGGCTCCCCAATTTTACGAAACCGATGTCCTGGCCGGGAACGTTCATCAAGCGGTGGGATACCGTCACTTCCAAAACGGCGACACACAGAGTGCATTCCCGGAATACGAAATGGCGCTGAAGGCCTATGACCGGGCAATCCAGATCGGCCGCAGCGATCCCTACCTCCATCTGCGTAAGGGTGAATTGTACGAGAAAATCGCCGATTACCAGTTTTTCACCAAGCAAACGAATTTCGAAGACGTGGTCAGCGAGGGGATCGCCTGCTGCAATCGGGCCCTGGAGATCGACCCCGGGCTGAACCTGGCTAATCTCACCAAGGCCCTTATTTATATCACCAAAGCGACGGTTCTTGGCCAGATGGGGCGCGATCCGACCCCGTTTTTGCAGCAGGGGGAAAGGGTCGTGAAGGAATCGCTGCAGGTGGCCCCCAGAGATGATTACGCCAATTACCTGGCCGGCAAATTGAAATATGCCAAGGTGGTTTTTGAAAACCACCCGGGGGTGCAGCCCCAGGCTATGCTGCAGAAAGCAGCCGGACATTATCAGCAAGCCCTGGCGACCAATCCCGCCAATGTATCGGCCCGGTTCGAGTTGACGCGGACTTTGATGTATACCGGATTCCTGTTTTTTTGGCAGGGGAATAATCCGGAACCCGTACTGAACCGGGCGATCGAAGCCTATCGACCGATCCGCGAGGGATTTCCCGGGTTCGCCCAGGGGTATTCGGTTTTGGGGAGCACCCTGTTTTTCAAGTTCTTGTTCGCGTTTTACCGGGGAACTGAATCATGGAGCGTCCTCGATGAAGCGGTCAATTGCTACCGAACGGTGGTGCGTCTGTATCCCGAAACACCGGGGTACCATTTCATGTTCGGCTGGGTCTTGCTGCAGAAGGCCCAATGCCTGGCGCAACTCGGCAAAGAGACCGGCCACCTACTCGCTGAATCGCTGAACCTGAACAAAAAAGCCCTTCAGCTCGACCCCCACTATATCAACGCCTTTATCGGCTTGGGAGCTGTACGCTCCGAACAGGCGGCGGTGAAACTGCAGCATGGCCTCGATCCGCGACCCGAGTTGACCGAAGCGGATGCGTGGCTGGAGAAAGCCTTCATTGCACGATCCCCCAATTTCGAAATGTATTCGCCACTCCTGGCCAACGAGTGGATCCGCGCCAAGCGCGCCTATTGGACGGGACGGCCGGTCGCACCCCATGTGAAAAGAGCCCGGAAATTTTTCATCAAAACTCGAGTTCAAAACCCGGAATACCATGACCCCTTTGACCGTTATGCCATGATCCTGCACATTCAGGCCCGGCAGCACCTCCAGCGTAACGGTTCTCCCCTGGCGGCCTTGCAGGAGGCGCGGGAAGTCCTGGAAACCGTGTCGGGCCTGAAACCCGATTTCTGTTTGCATCATCTGCTGCTGGGGGAAACCGAACTGCTTCGCGCCCGTTTTCAGATGAGCCGGGGAAACGACCCTGAGCACTCATTCGGGGAGGCAGCAAAAGAGATCGAGCAGTCGATTCAGATCAATTCGCGACATGCCCCGTCATTCATTGCCCGGGCCGAATGGTGCCTGTGGAACAGCCGCTGGCAAAAGGAGCGCCCGGAAGCAAGGTCGGCGGTTCTGGAACAGGGATTGACGGCGGTGGAGCAGGCGTTGGAGTTGGATCCTGTTCAGGCTGAATCTTGGGTGTTGAAAGGCCTCCTGCTGCAGGAAAAAACTCTACTGACTATGGACCGCGCCGAAAGAGACCGGTTGAAGGCGCTGATGGGGAAATGCTTTCAGCAGGCATTTTCAATAAACCCCCTCTGCAAAGAACAAATCTGATCAACCGCCGCCAACTCGGATCGGCAGGAAAACTACATCGCGCATCCCGAGTGGACACTGCAGCGGGTGAGTCCTCCGCACTGCTCAGTCTCAGGGGGACAAAATTGGGAGGGGCAACCCTCGGTAAAGCAATTCTCCGAATTGCAGTCAAAATTGGTATCCAATTCCCGGCCGGCGATGAGACGGTCCATTCTCTCCGGGTTCAGGTCGGCCAGGGTCAGACGGTTGAAAGCCAGTTTTTTTTGAATTCTCTTCTTCATGTTGAACCGCTCCTAAAAACCAACAAAACAAACTCCAATTTCCTCTTCTGATTATCTTGCCTGAAGTGAAAATTTTAATCGGCAGGAAATAAAATGTCAAGCCCGGCCGCCGGCCTCACCTTGACAGTTGACCCGATTTGGGGTATAAAAATCCTATCAATTCAAAAAAAGGTGGTGATACCTTTGGCTTTTGTAGAAGTGCAACCGGGCGAATCGTTTGAAAGCGCTCTGCGTCGATTCAAGCGCAAAGTTCAACAGGAAGCGATTATCAAAGAGATCAAGAAACACACGATCTACCTGAAACCCGGCGAACGCAAACGGCTGAAAGAGGCCCAGGCTCTGAAGCGGATGCGCAAGCGGATGAAGAAAGACCTGTCCGAGATCTAACGACTGTCGGGGCGTAGCGCAGCCTGGTTAGCGCGCCTGCCTTGGGAGCAGGAGGTCGGTAGTTCAAATCTACTCGCCCCGAGGTCTCGAAGCACCCGTAGCTCAACGGATAGAGCAGCTGACTTCTAATCAGCAGGCTGCGTGTTCGAATCACGCCGGGTGCGCTTGATCATTCAAAATTCTTACAGATAACCAAAGCTATTGGTCAGAACTATCACATACAGGAAAATGAAAATCGGGAAAAACCTCCAGAAATAAAATGGCCTATTCTACTTAGTAATTTCAAAATTGCCGTAACCCTATTGAATCCTATGGGGCATGGGCAGTAAAATAACCAGGATGAATAAAGATCGAGAGGAGAGACAAATGGCTGAAAAAAGAAAGAAAAGCGTTCAAAAAATCGTCGATGAAGGAAATCTTCCGTTACTGAAACATCGAAAAACCTTTGCTGAGGTTTTTCCCGAAATTGAAAACGTGAAGATCGAGGTGGAAGAAAAAGGAAGCGGTATCACGGCAGCGAATCGAACCAGAACCTTTTCAAAAAACGAATTCGGCGAGCAGATCAACTGTCAGAATTCCTGGTGCCAGAAAGGCGGATTCTCCATCGAAGAAATTTTAAAAGATATGCGAGATAACAGACAGACCGAACATTCTTTGGTCAAAACCTGCATCGGTAAGGAAACCGGTCGAGGCGGCGGCAGAATTTACCGTCCATGTTCTCATATTTTCAACATCAGGGTACAAATCAAATACCAAGAATAGATCCGAATCAAATCGCAGAGGGTCCGAATCCAGCCAAGTAAAGACTGCTCAGTCGTTTACCCTTTCAAGAGGCGGCAAAGGTGTCCGGGGATCACCCACTGCCCGTGACTTTTTCATTTCGAGTTTTCACATTTCACCAGCATTGGTGGGCATCATCGACATATTTTCCGAAATCGAGACATTTTTGATTTTGACAGGTTTTGGGGCTCATGATGTAAATATGAAATCGGCCCCGGCATTCTGTCTACAGAAAAATTTAAAAAAACTGTTTGGTCGGGTATAATACGGCAATGATCCGGAGATTGGGGGTTTTTTCTGTGGCCATGATCCTGTGCACTTCTCTCGCCGGCCAAACCGTGGAAATCCTTTACGACGGACCACTGGCGCAATCCGAAGCCTTCAAGACCGCCTGTTATATTGAAAACCTGCTTGGCCATTTCCGCCTGCAAAGCTGCCGTATCAGTTCCATCCGCGCAGCTTCAGATCGGTTCCCCGGCGGCACCTCCCATATTTTCGTGGTGTGTGAAGAGGGCATCCCCGAATTCCCCCAGCTGTTTGTCGACCACCTCCTGCAAAGCAAAGCCGAGATCATCTGGCTGCACATGCACAGCGAATTCCTGCTGAACGCCGCCCCCGGCCGATTCGGATTGCAGCATCTGGGGTACGATGAGCGGAACGACTGGAAGATCTCCTACAAAGGGGAATCCTTTCCCAAGGAAGACCCACTTCTGAACCTGATCACGGTCAGCGATCATCAAAAGGCAGCCGTCATCTCTCCCATCGCCGACGATGACGGCAACCACCACCCCTACATCATTCATTCGGATAAGCTCTGGCTCTTCTGCGATTCTCCGTTTTCATTCGCCCGCGAAGGCGGCCGCTTCCTGATCCTGGCCGACCTGTTGCACGAAATCCTCCGCCAGGAGCATCCGCTGAGCCACCAGGCTATGGTGCGGATCGAAGATATCAATCCCGACAGCGATCCGCAGGGATTGAATGCGATCACACGGACACTCCATCGGGAAAAGGTCCCCTGGCAATTTGCATTGATCCCGATATTCATCGATCCGGCCGAGCAGGCGGAGATTTACCTTTCCGACCGCCCCAAGCTGATCCAGTCATTACAAAAAATGGTCGACCACGGAGCCACCCCCGTTCTCCATGGAATCACCCATCAAAACCGGGGAATATCGGGTGATGATTACGAATTTTGGGACGATATAACCGGTGTCCCCATTGCCCACGAAACGGCAAACTGGGCAGAACAACGCATGCAGTTGGGATTGAAGGAATGCTTCCGTAACGGCATCTATCCGTTGAGTTGGGAGACACCCCACTATTCCGCATCTAGTCAGGATTATCAGATATTTGCCCGCTTCTTCGATACCTTCTACGACCGGGTGATGGCCGCTGAATTGCCCGGCACCCAGCAGATTTTTCCGTATCCCATTTTCCATCGCCGGTATGGCGTCACCATAATCCCGGAAAACCTCGGCTACATTGATCAGACCACTCCCGACCCCCAGCCGCTCCTCGATGCGGCACGGCGGATGCGGGTCGTCCGGGACGGGATGGCCTCCTTTTTTTTTCACCCATTCGTAGCTCCAGCCATCCTGAGGCGGATCGTCCGCGAAATGAAAAAAATGGGCTGGGATTTCATTTCCATCCGGGATTTTCCCGCCAATCTCACCACCGAAACCTGCTGGGTGACAACCAGTGGCGGAAGCCGCGACATCGTCGCTGCCAATCAGTACATTCATCGCCAGTCACGCAACCGGAATGGAAAAAAAGACCTTGAAGAATTCAGCGAAAAACGCCTACAGGGAATATTCACCCAAATCGCTCATCCCCCAAAGGGATCCATCTGGGTCAGCGAAGCAGTCGATTTTCTCCCTATCAAGCCGAAGCGATTGCCCAGACGTATCTTCGAAGCCGTCCGTTCGATCGGGAAACGGTTAAAAACCGATGAAATCCTGTTCATGACCCGGTCAATGATCATCCTGAACAAGCAAGCCGAAGGCATGGACCGATTCGACCAGGAAAGCTTTCAATTCGTACTTAAAATGCTTGGATTTCGGCCCCAGTCCGTGGAAATCATGCGGATTGCAACACTTCGGCTGGATGCCATCGACCTCCTGATCATCCCCCAAGCCTCGGCCAAACTGATGCAGGCGGCCACCGCCAATCTCATTGCCGATTGGACCCGGTCGGGTGGAATCGTCATCACCGACGGACCATCCCCCCTGTTGGACAGGTTCAATATCGGCTTGCGCCAGTCTCCCATAAAAGTGAAGGGAATTCGGGAGTTGATCATTCCCGTGGAAAACCCGATCTGGACCGAAACGGCTGAGGTCCAATCCCTGGTCGACCCGGCCCTGACTCCCCTGGCGACGGATGACGCGACCGGCCAGCCATTGGTGGGAATGAAACCCTACGGAAAGGGAAAAATCCTGGCATTTTCAACCCGTTTCGAACCCCGCTCTCCATTCGGGACCAGCCGGTTTCCCTATTTCTCCATCTACCTGAAAAACTCTCTGGGACTTCCATTTCATTTCCGTCGCAACAACCTCGAATGCTATTTCGATCCCGGGTTCCACCCCCACACCAGCTGGGAAAAACTGGTCAAACAGTGGAAGGAAAGCGGCATCCGGGTCATCTACCTGGCCACCTGGCATTGGTATGAGACCTACCGCTTCGACTACGAGTATTTCATCGGCCTGTGCCATCACTTCGGCATCGCCGTTTACGCCTGGTTCGAATTTCCCCAGGTCTCGCCCGCCTTCTGGCAACAGTATCCGCAATGGCGCGAAAAAACCGCTTCCGGCAAGGATGCGCTATGCCATTGGCGCCTGCAGATGAACCTCTTCAATCCGGCCGCCAGAGCCGCCGCCGGCCGGTTTTTCCGGGAGATTCTCGGCCGCTATGAATGGGACGGCATCAATCTGGCCGAAATCAACTTCGACACCAATCGGGGCACTGCGGATCCGGATAAATTCACCCCGATGAACCGGGATATCCGCAACGCCTTCCAAAAGCAGACGGGAGTGGACCCGAGCTTCTTCTTTCAACCCCAATCCCCCCAGTACTGGAAAAAAAAGCGGCTCCTCTTCGACCGCTTCCTTCGCTTCCGGGCCAACCTCACCGTTGATTTGCACCGGTTTTTCCTGAATGAAGCCGAGCAGGTTCGAAAAACAATGAATCGGGATATCGAGATCATCGTCACGGTCATGGATTCACTCTGTCACCCGGAAATCTATGAAGAGTGCGGCATCGACACCCGCGATATCATCCGGCTGATGGACCGATATGATTTCACCCTGCAGGTGGAGGACCCGGCCAGAAGCTGGATCGATCCCCCCGATCGCTATCTGAAATACTATGAGATCTACAAAAAATGGATCACCAACCCCCGCCGCCTGATGTTCGACATCAACTGCATTCCCAACCGGGACATACGCTCCCGCCCCCTGTCTACCAATCGCCCCGCCGGGGCCGAATTGGCCGCCGCCTTTTTTTATGCTGTATTCCCGTCTGGTCGCGCCGCCATCTATTCGGAGCATACGGTCTCCCCGGTAGACCTCGACCTCCTCTCCTACATTCTCGGCTCCGACATCGACTTTTCCCGCTCCCGAGACACCTACAGCTGGAAAGCCAGGGAACCTTTTATCCTCAGTTTTCCGTTGAGAAGCGGACAGGTTCCCTATATCAACGGAATGGAATGGCCGTTCCGGGATAATCGCAATCTCTATCTGCCCGCCGGCGAAGGCACCCTGAAATTCCGGAAACGGAACATCTGGGCGCCACCGGAGCGTTCGTTCCAGATTCTCTACGACGGTCCGGTTTCCTCACTGACATCGACTGCAGGAGGGGGATTCCGTCTGGTCTACAACGCCCGCCTGCCCGTACCGATGACCACCAATCGCCCCTTCCACTCCATCCTCCTCGATAACCGACCCGTTTTTATCCACAGTGAGACGGGCGGCCTGGTTCTGCCCCGTGGCAGCCATGTTTTGACACTCGTCCCCGATTCTCCGACACAACAAACCGTGGACCAGGTCGGCTACCTCTCCTCCACCCTCTTCTCCATCATCGGGTTCGCCGCCGTCATGACCCTGGCCGCTCTCTATATCCTATCCAGGAAACGCAAATGAGCACGATTCTGGGAACGGTCATCGACAGCCTGTTCGTTTTTTCCATGGTGTTCATCTGGCTCATGCTGATTTACCAGTTCATCCTGACACTGGGAGGATTCCTCTTCTGGCGCTCTCAGCGGAATCGCCCAACCACCCCGATTCAGAATGATGAACTTCCTCCTATTTCAATCCTCATCCCTGCTCGCAATGAGGAAAAAGTGATTACCGGCCTGCTGGAGCGGATCGGCCAGTTCGATTACCCCGCCAAGAAACTGGAGGTCATTGTTTTGAATGACGGGTCCAAAGACAGCACCGGCGAAATCATCGAAAAGGCTGCGGTTTGGGACACCCGCATCCGGCTGGTGACCATCCCTACCGAAATGAGCGGGAAGGGAAAAAGCGCCGTTCTCAACCTGGGGCTCCAACACGCCACTCATGATATCATCGCCGTCTACGACGCCGACAATCTGCCCGAACCGGAATCGCTGCGTCGACTCTGTACGCACCTGTTGCACCATGACCACCTGGGAGCAGTCGTCGGCAAATTCCGCGCCTACAACAAAGGGAAAAACCTGCTGACCCGCTTGATCAACCTGGAGACCCTGGCTTTCCAATGGATCATCCAAGCCGGACGAGCCTGCCTGATGAAGATCACCATTCTCCCCGGAACCAATTTCATCATCCGCAAAACGGTACTGCAACAAGCCGGCGGTTGGGATGTCCAGGCCCTCTGTGAGGATTCCGAGCTGACTTTCCGGATCTACCAAAGCGGTTTTCGCATCGATTTTTTGCCAGCCGCCATCTCCTGGGAACAAGAGCCTGAAACCATCCGGACCTGGATTCGTCAACGGGTACGATGGGCTCGGGGCAATAGCTACTTGATCGCCAAGCACGGAGCCAGCGTGTTCCGGCGTAAACCCGAATGGCTGACCCTGGAAATTCTCAACCTGTTTATTCTCTATTACCTGTTTGTATTCGCACTCCTTTTTTCCGACCTCCTGTTTCTCCTGTCGCTCGGCGACTTCATTCATCTGCGCATTATCGGACCCTACGCCCAGCTTTGGCTGCTGGCATTCCTCCTTTATCTACTCGAAATCCAACTGGCCATGTCGTTCGAGCGTGAGGATTCACTGCGCTCGTTGGCCCTTGCCTTAATCGCCTATCTGATTTATACGAAACTGTGGATCTTCGTCGTTTTAAAGAGCTTATGGGAAGATCATGTTCTGAAAAAAAAGCGGACCTGGGTAAAAACCGAACGGTTTGCCCCCGAGTCGGCACCGCCAACCGAACCGAAAGATCACCAAGGAGACCCCAGATGAAAAAAAGCGTCCTGATTACGATTTTCCTGTTGGGCGCCGCTTTGATCCATGCCGAGGTATTCCCCCAGAGTGGAGCGGAATCCTATATGGGCGCCAACCACTATTTTTCCCTATCCGCCTGGTCGGCCATCCGCATTCCCCTCCGTCCCGGGACATCCCTGATCTTCAAGTATTTCCAAACGCATATTCAATACCAGTATGAAAGTTTCGATGAGACAACCGAACAATTCATAACACGGACCAGCAAGAACATCCTCTCCAACGGCACTACCGTCCTCTATTGGCAGAAAAAGCGGTGGACGCTCTTTCAAGCCGTCTCGATCGTTTTCGGAAAAAATGGGTATTTCGCCGCTGCTTTGAGTTCGGGGTGCACCTATCAGGTCTGGAAATGGCTCGCCATGGACCTGGGAATCTACCTACTCAATGAAACCTCGACGCTCTGGTATCCGGAGGAGGAATCTCGGCGGATCGCTCTCCTGTCGGGAAACGGCGGACTGCAGATCAAATTCACCGAGTGGCTATCGGTCCGGGGCCGGTTTCACATCTATCGCAACTCCGACAAGATCAATGCCTATTCCTATACCGCCGGTCTGGAGGTCAACCCCAGGTACCCCTACTGCCTTACCTTCCAATACAGCCGCTATTCCGAATCCTCGGCCTACCGGTTCGCCGGTGATTATTTTTCACTCGGCTTGAACCTCTACTACTGACCTGTCCTCTCCGGTAAACGCCCATCAACCCTAACCGGAACGCCAGGGGTGAATCGATTGACAGTCAATGGGGAAAACGATATAATGACCCCGCGTGGTGAGTGTAGCTCAATGGTAGAGTATCGGACTGTGGATCCGATCGTTGCGGGTTCAAATCCCGTCACTCACCCCACCTCCCACCACCATTCCCGGGTTTTCCCCGCTTTACATCCTTGAGCGGGATTACTCATTTTCAATCGGTTTTTTGATCTTGTCACCCTTCATGTCCCGCCCCCCTTGATGCAGAATGAGGTGCATCACCTTGCCGGTCGCGTCCTTCACAAAAGTGACCTGGGCGTCGAACTCAGAGAGGAAGAATTCCGTTTCCGCCTCCGGATACAGGCGGAAGCGGGGCTGCCCGGTCGCTTGCAGAAACAGCCGATTTTCCTCTTTCGTGATGGCAATGACAAAATTCGGTACCAATTGATACTCCCCCATATAACTGTCCAGCAGGATCGGATCCACCGCGATCACCTTCCGTTCTTTCCTGGATTCGATTTTTGGCAAGGGGATCTGGCTGTTCAGGAAATGGAAGCCGATATCATCGATGGAATTGGAGCAGTTCGACAGGACTACGATCCCCATCCCCTTCTTCAAGTCGAAACCGACGAAGCTGTGGAAACCCGCAGTTCCACCGTTGTGCCAGACGATCTCCGCGTCGGCGAGCTTGAGTACATGCCAGGCGAGACCGATGCGCAGATTCGGCGTATCGGTAGCCTTGCGCTCCTGCCGGGCCAGGGTCAGCGCATCCAGGAGCGGCGATTTCCTCAGTCCCAGGTAGGCCGCCACGTAGGTGAGCAGGTCGTTCACGGTTGAGCGGATCGCACCGCAACCGGCAAGAACAGCGAAGTCCCAGCTCCTTGCCGGCAGCAGGGCCTGAGAATGGCCCGTGGCCAGTCGGGCCGACAGTTCGGGCCCTAATTGGATACCGGAGTTATTCATTTCCAGGGGGTGGAATATCCTCTCTTTGAGCATTTTTTCGTAGCTCTTTCCTGCCTTGCGCGCCAGCACTTCGCCGAGCAATCCCATGCCTAGGTTCGAATACTCATAGGCGGAATCGATGTCCCGGGGCAGCGTATACGCCGACAGGAACTCGAACAGCTTGTCAGCCGTATAGTCGGCATAAACATTCTCCGAGTCAGCGGGATTGAAATTGGTCGGCATACGCGGAAGCCCGGATCTCTGAGTCGCCAGGTCGAGCAAGGTGATCACCTTCCCGCCGCGCGCAGGCATCGGTACATTCTCGGGCAGGTACTTGGCCACGGGATCTTCGAGGCCGATCTCGCCCCGCTTGACCATATCGGCCAGCAGCGTCGCCGTAAAAGTCTTGGTCGCGGATCCGATCTCGAACACGGTGTCGCCGTCGACGGGTCGGCCGTCTCTGGCTGTTTTTCCGTAGCTATAGATATTTCTGCCATCGGCATCGACGATCCCGACTACGATGCCGACCGTGTGCCGGTTATCCACCAGGTTTTTCAAGGTCTGCTGAATTTCATCTGGAACAGCGGTTGCGGCCATAGGTAATACTGCCGTGAAAAACAACGATAACACCAAGAAAACACAAATACGCATTTTACTTCTCCTGTTAAGATGCTTTTAGGAAAACCAATTTCCCCTGGATCGATTTTAAGGAATTTTTATCGAAATAGCAATGACATCCGACACCTGCATCTCCCATTGCTGCGTTTCCTCATTCTCCGTCAACCGGTAGTGCTTGCCATCGTGGAATCCATGCAGTCCCTGGGTGGGGAGAAAAATCGCGGCCAACTGCTTTCCGGAAAAATCGAAGACCAGCCATTTTCGCTGGCCGTTTTTCTCCCAAAAGGTTTCAACGTACACCTTTTTTTGCTCCTGATCGATATGGAACCACCGGATAGGAGGAAGGTATTCGGGAAACTGGAAAAGATGCCTCCGGGATTCCCACATCCGGCTCCAAAGCGCATCATATTTATACCCGTCGATCAATTCCTGTCTGTCCTTTTCCGTGAACCGGATCTTTTCTCCCGGACTGACGATCTTCGCAAGCAGGTTTCCCTGGCCATCGCAAATCCTCAAGTGAGTGCGTTCGGCATCGCAGACGAATATCCGGTCAGCACTGATCTCGAAATCAGCTTCATCGACAGCAATGGGGTTGAACGGCACATTGAATCCCTGGAATCCATGCCGGTGCCGGTAGATTTCTTTCACCTTCTGAAATGAAGAATTGTATAGGTAAATCCCATGAAAGCGGACCTTTTTCTCCATCGAATATTTCCGGCCGACAAAGAATTCACCGATCGGCGCCAGATAACGCCCGGCCGACGGGGGGACGGGAGTCTCCCGGATGAATTCCCCGTTTTTTTTGAAATAGCTCAACCTGGTGATGCAACGGATAATGATGTGATCGGGCCTGACTGTAAACAAGACTTCTCCGCCCTGAGTCGGAAACTCAATCGGTCCCTCTCCGGGTTTTCCAATCTTTTTAAGCAGGCGAAAATCCCCCCGCAAATGGATGAAGATGCTCGCTTTTTCGGTGATATAAATCCTCTCGTTATCCATATAGAAGCGAAACGGATGGACCAACTGCGGGAACTTCCCCCGGATGGTCGCCCAACTGGGCGACACGACCGAAAAAACCATTAATGCCAAACCAAGTTGCCGATACGCTTTGCCATTCATTGCGATTTTCCTTTTTGCCCATCCAGGACGACGCGGATCCGGGTCAGCAACTCGTTCGGATTGACCGGTTTCGCCAGGAACGTTGCTGGTTCTCCAAATCCCTCTTTCTCGAAAATATAACTCCCCGGATAACCGCTGATAAAGAGAAACGGGATCGTGGCCGAAATGGCCCGGATCTCGGCGAACACCTCACGGCCCTTTTTCTTGGGCATGATCCAATCACAGATAACCAAACCGATTCGTTTGCTGTTTTCCCGAAATACCGGTGCCGCCTCGCTCCCGTCCACCGCTTCCAGGACCTGGTATCCATAAGCCTCCAGAATATCCCGGATCACTTGGCGAACCACGGGATCGTCCTCCACCACCAGGATGGTTTCAGTCCCCCCCATAAGCTGCGGTAACCGAGAAATCGCTTCCCGCTCATCGGCGGCTTCCTGCAACGGGAAAAACAGGCGGAACAAGGTTCCTCCTCCGGGATCATTCTCCACTTCGATCGTTCCGCCGTGTTGCTGAACGATCCCATAGACGATGGCCAATCCCAAACCGGTTCCTTTTCCCGTCTCCTTGTTCGAAAAAAAAGGTTCGAATATCCGTGATTTCATCTCTTCGGAGATACCGATGCCCGAATCCATGATCTCCATAACGGCCATCTCCGGATGATCCTCGGTTTTTCCTGCTTCCCCTACCGCTCTCCGGCTGGTAGTGATTGTCAGGTTCCCCCCTTCGGGCATGGCATCCCGGGCATTGGTGACCAGATTCATCAACACCTGCTCCATTCCCCCTTTGTCGGCTCGGATCATCAGCGGTTCAGCGGAGAGGTCAAGAGCGAATTCGATATCTTCCCCGATCAAACGTCCCAGAATTTTGTGAAAGCCAACGATCAACTCATTGAGATTGGTCAATCGCAAATCAACCAATTGCTGCCGGCTGAAGGAGAGCAAGCTCTGGGTCAAACTGGCGGCCCGTTCCGACACCTCCAGAATCTGCCCGGCATACTGGTGGGCCAGGCTATCCTCCTCCGTTTTGATCTCCAGAAGCGAAGCCATCCCGACGATCGCCGATAAAAAATTATTGAAGTCGTGGGCGACTCCTCCCGCCAGAACCCCGATGGCTTCCATTTTCTGTGCCTGGCGAAGATGGAGTTCTAGTTTTTTCTGCTCGGTTATTTCCTGGACAATGACCGCCAGGCGCCGGATACTTCCTTTGAAGTCCCAGATCGGTGACACCAGTACCGATCCCCAGAATAGGCCGCCATCTTTTTTCCGGTTGCTAAATTCGCCTGTCCAGACTTCGCCTTTCTCCAATCGGCGCAGGATCTGTCGCTTCACTTCGGAATCCTCTTTACTGGAAACGATCTGACCGATATCCTGGCCGACGATCTCGTCACGGGTAAAACCGGTCATCTTGGTGTATCCCGGATTGACGAACTCGATCTTACCCCGGGGATCCATGAGGATGATTGCAGCCGGACTCTGTTCCACAACCTGCGACAGGGTAAGGATCGATTCAGCCGCTTTCACCCTTTCGCTGATATCGCGGACAATCGCCTGCAGGAAATAATCGCTCCCTAATTCCACCCGGTTCAGTCTGACTTCCGCCGCGAAGGGAGTGCCATCGGCACGAGTATGCGTCCATTCAAAGAACTGGGATCGTCCCGCAAACGCCGCAGCGATTTTTTCCCTGGCCTTCTCGGATGACTTCCGTCCATCCGGTTGCAGGGGCGGGGAAAAATCGATCGGGCTCCTGCCGATGATGCCTTGGCGTTCGACGGCGAACATGGTCAGCGTTTGCTGATTGCAGTCGACGAAATGTTCTCTATCCATCAGGAATATGGCATCACCCGCCGACTCGAACAGGGTCCGATAGCGGTGTTCATTTTCGCGCAGTTTTTCCTCGGCTTGCCTGTGGTCGGAGAAATCCATGATTGCACCTACGAAACCAACCACTTGGTCATTCTTGAACACCGCCCGCGTTGTCACCAGTGCAGAAAAGGTTCTCCCATCCTTTCGCCGGGCGGTGTACTCCCGATAGGGAAGCACCTCGCCTTTCAGCACCCGCTGGATCGTCTCCTTGGCTCGGAGTCGATCCTCTTGCGCCAGCATTTCGACAACATTCATCCCCGCTTCAAAGTCTTTTTTCGAATAGCCGAACCACTCGAATCCCAGGCGATTGGAAAAGGTAACTCGTCCCTGAAGGTCGGCCTCAAAAATGACCATCGGGAGTGCATCGGCAAATTCCCTGAATTTCCGCTCGCAATCACGATTGAAACCCCTATCGCTGACAAGCAAAGGAGAATCGGAGAGAGGAGTCTCTCCCGTACGATTCCCGCATATGGGAAAAAAGTGACGAATCGGATCGAAAAGAAACCGCCGCAGAAATGATCCGCCTTTTACCTGCACATTGGCATTGTAAAGAAAAGCATCCGTGTTGACAAGCGTTGGGCTTCGCTTTCAAACTGCGCTTTTATTTACAAGAGCGATGAATTCGGCTATAATTGAACATCTTTCCAAGGGAGTCCTCACCATGCAAAACCGATGCTATGATTCTATTCTCGATGCCGTTGGCAACACCCCGATCGTCCGCTTGAACCGGATCACCGCCAAGTCGGGGGTCGAGATTTTTGCCAAGCTCGAGTTTCTCAATCCCATGGGCAGCAGTAAGGACCGCATCGCCCGCTATATGATCGAGAAGGCTGAACAGGACGGCCGCCTGAAGAAAGGGGACCTGATCATCGAAAATTCTTCGGGAAACACCGCCCTCGGCTTGGCTCTGGTCGCCCTGCAAAAAGGGTACCGGCTCAAGGTCATTGTCCGTGACCGCATTTCCCGAGAGAAAATCGATCAATTGCTTTCTCTGGGTGTCGATGTCCAGAAAGTCGATTCCTCGCTCCCTCCCGAACACCCCGATAGTTACAACAACATCACTCCGCGCCTCGCCAGAGAGACACCGAACTGCTATTTCCCCGACCAACACAACAATCGGGAAAACAACGAAGCCCATTATTACGGAACCGGCCCCGAAATCTGGTCCCAGATGGAGGGGAGAATAGACGCTTTCGTGGCCGGCGTCGGCACAGGCGGCACCATCAGCGGAACCAGCCGCTACCTGAAAGAAAAAAACCAGCGGATCAAAGTGATCGGCGTCGACCCGCAGGGTTCGGTTTTCTTCGATTATTTTCATTCTAAAAAAATGGTGACTCCCGGTCCCTACCTGGTTGAAGGGCTCGGCGATGAGTTCATCATCAACACCGTCGAATTCGATTTGATCGATGACATGATCCGCGTTTCCGACCGGGATGCGTTCCATATGGCGCGGAAACTGGTGAAAACCGAGGGGATCATGGCCGGAGGATCCAGCGGTGCCGTTCTCTGCGCTGTTTTACGGATTGCCGAGCAGCTTTCCCCCCCGGCGCGAATCGTCACCATTTTCCCCGATTCGGCCTCCCGATACCTGAGCACCATTTTCAATGACGCCTGGATGCAAGAAAAGGGATTGATGTAGGTTTATATATATGTTCCGTCCCGTTGATAACGGAACAAATTTGATCCATTACTCGTATCTGAATGTGATACACTGGAGGTCGCCAATGAAGCGTTTTGTCTTTTACCTGATCGTCATTTTTCTTATGTCCTTCTCCATCGGATCCCAGCCGCTCCCTTCCAACCGGTCCCTCACGCTCGAAGAAGCCATCGATGAAGCCCTGAAAAATAATCTGGATCTACGCATCGAAATCACCAACCCCGATTATTATCTGGCCAATATTCAAAAAAACACCTCGATCTTTTCACCCACGTTCGGTGTCAATGTCTCCACCAACAGTCAGAAAAACCCGTCAGCCAGTTTGTTCGAGGGCGGCACGATAGCGACCAACATGTCCGATTCATTCAATTCATACCTGTCGCAGCGGCTACCGATCGGCGGCACCCTCCAGGTCTCCTTCTACACCAACAAATCGGAATCGACCTCCAAATTGTCCACCTTCAATCCCCAGTTCAATTCCCGGCTCACCTTCAATCTGACCCAGCCGATCCTCAAGAATTTCGGCACGCTGGCCACCAAACGTGCCATCTATTCGGCCCGCAACAGCTATCAGAAATCGTTGTTGACCCTCAAGCAGAAAGTGATCGACCTGATCTACCAGGTCGAGGATTCATATTGGAAACTGGTACAGGCCTACGAGAGCTACGAAGTTCAGAAGAAATCGCTGCAACTCGCCAAAGATCAGTTGAGCCAGCGGGAAATGGAGGTCAAGATCGGCGTATCGGCCCAGATGGACGTCCTGGCTGCTCAAGCCGAAGCGGCCAGCCGCGAAAGCAGCCTGCTGCAAGCCTGGAAAAACATCCAGACCACCGAGGAAAACCTGAAGAGGATCCTCAATATCAGCCGCACCCTGGATACCGTACAACCGACCGACAAGCCCACTTTTGAAGCCAAAAACTACCAATTCGAGGAACTGTTGGCCAAGGCTCGCGCCAATCGCCCCGATATCCAGCAGGTCCATTTCGATCTCAAGGACCTCAACCTGACCGTGAAATACACCCGTAGCCAGCTCCTCCCCGAATTGAACCTGATCGCCAACTACTATAGCCCCGGTTTGAGCGGCACCCAGCTTGACCCCGATATTTTCGGTGGCGGCGATCCGGTTATTGTCAATAAAACCAATTGGTCGAAATCGATCAACGATTCGCTGAAAAACCTGTACCAGAACTACACCATCCAGCTTCAGTTCCTCTACCCGATCACCAACGCCAGTGCCCGCTCCGATTACAAGCAATCGAAGATCCAACTGCAGCAGGGGTTGTTGCGTTTGGAAAATACCGAAAACACGGTCTATTCAGAAGTCAAACAGCTTCTTCTCAACCTGGAAACGCAGATCAAGATCGTGGAAGCCAGCCGCATCGCCCGGGAACTGGCCGAGCAGAAACTGCTCGCCGAGCAGAAGAAACTTTCGGTCGGCCTTTCCACCGATTTCAACGTCATCCAATCCCAGCGCGACCTGGCCACCAATCAGAGCCTCGAACTGGAAGCCATCATCAATTATAATTTGCTGATCGCCAACATGAGCAAGGTATTGGGAACGACCCTGGACAAGCACAACTTTTCCATTGCCGGGCTTGAAAAATAGAAGCCAACGGGCATATAATCAGTAAGTTTCGAGTCAGTGAGGGTTGTATGGAAATGAAAGTCTATTTTCCGGGCGGAAAAAAAGTTTTTGCCGAATACAATGGATTTACCCAGGAAACCGATCAGAGAATTTCAAACGGAGGGCACCAATCGGCTCCAGAACCATTTGATCTTTTTCTGGCCTCCATCGGCACCTGTGCCGGCATTTTCATACTCGGTTTTTGTCAAAAGCGGGGGATCGACACCACGGGTTTGGAGCTTCGACAATCCTTCGAATGGGATCTCCAAACCCACCTGATCCGACAGATCGACATCAAAATCATACTTCCAGCCAACTTTCCTGAAAAATACCATCAAGCCATCATACTGGCGGCCAAGCAATGTTCGGTCAAACGCCACCTGGAGAATCCGCCCCAATTTCAGGTGTCGGTGGTTCCCGCATGATCCGCACGCGCTCAATCAATATTCGATCAAACGGATCAATTGGGATTTGATCCTGCGCTGAGCGCGGGTGACAGACATGCCTGGCTTTGTGCCTTCAGTAACCCCTTCCCCCTGAATTCCGAGAATTTCAACCGGGCAACCGATCGAGCGTTCGATGTAGTCGATCAAAATCGTCAACGGCAGTTTGTGGGTGGTCAGCTCCTCGCTCCGAATCTGATCGGTTTTGAGCCAGTCGATCGTTCCCGGCGGGCCGATTCCGGTCGCCAGATCGATGATGATCACCAATTCTGGTCGCGCAGAACGGATCGCCCCCGAGTAATTTTCCGGCATTTCGCCCGTTGGGATGAAAGTGAACTTGGATACCGCCCGATTTTCGTATCTTTTTTGTAAGCTTTCCACCAATCGGGTTCCGATTCCGTCATCCCCCTTTTCCCGGTGGCCAATGCCAAGAAAAACGATCCGATTCTTTCCGGCCACCAATTCAGCGAACTTTTTTCGCCAGTCGGCAGAGTTCATCGAAAACCAGTAAAACTCTACTTGTATTCGATTTTCAGATTATGACGATCGAAGACGGCGAGTTCGAATTCGGTGTTCATGATATAGGTCTTTGTGGGACATGATTCTTCGCATTGTGCACAATGGATGCACCTGTCATTGTGCAGGATCATCTTGAATTTCTTCTCGGTTTCGGATATCCGGATGATCTCGATGGCTTCGGCCGGACAGTCCTTGACGCAGATCATGCAACCGATGCACTTGGATGGGTCGAACACGGGAGTGCCGCGGAAGCCTTTGGGAACCTCCAGTTTTTCAAACGGGTACTTCACCGTCGCCGGTTTCTTGAACAGATGCCGGTACAGCTCAGGTAAAAAGGCTGCGACTTTCATACTTTCATACTCCCTTTCAGAATGATGGCAATAAGCAACTGCAGCACCGCCAACGGGGCCAGATAGCGCCAGGAAAAGACAACCATCTGGTCGATGCGGATACGGGAACAGACAGTCCGAATGGTGGCCAAAATGAATACAATAAACAGTGTCAGGATGATAAATTTAACGAATCCGATCCACAATCCGCCGGTGAAACCTCCCAGAAAGACGGCCGCCAGGAATCCGGAACCAACGACCATTTCAATATCGGCCATGAGCCGGAAAAAAGCGAGCTTCTTTCCAGAATACTCGGTCAGGGTTCCACCGACGAGTTCGGTCTCGGCGTGGGGGATGTCGAAGGGAACCCGTTCCAGTTTGGCCTGCAGGGCGACCACCGCCACCGCGAAGCCAATCAGGTTGGGGAGAATCAAGAGCGGATGCTGCGAATAGAACTTCTGGATCTCGGCCAACCTCCAGGAATCCGCCAGCACGGCTGGACTCAGGATGGCCAGATAGAGGGGAACCTCGTAGCCGAAGAGCATGGTCAACACGCGGACGCCGCCGATGGTCGAGAAGAAATTGGTAGAATGCCAGCCAGCCAGGAAATAGATAATCGTCGGCAGGGTGAGCAGGAAGGCGAGGACGATCAGGTCTCCCGGAAAGGAATTGTATGTGATCCGGGCCACATCATAGTGCCAGACCGGCAGATAAAGGGCGGCGGTACAGACAGCGGTCAGGGCGATCACCGGAAGCGCAGAGAACATGAACTTGTCGGCCTTTTCGGGAACGATGTCCTCCTTGCCGAGCAGTTTCAAAATATCCGCCACCGGCTGCAGGATCCCGGAGCGGCCGGTATGCAAAGGACCGATGCGGTTTTGCATACGGGCGTACAATTTTCGATCCACCCATTCCACGAAGGTGGAATAGACGAATAAAAACATCAAGCCCGGATAGACCAGAAAGTATAGAATTGGTTTTATAGTGGCCATTCGACTTCCTTATGCTGTAATCTGTCGACCGAATAATACTGGGCCGCCAGCCGCCGCAGATCGGCGAACGATACGATGCGAGTCTGCTCGCTGCCTTGATCACGCAGTTCGACCATCCGCTCCGCGCAGCAGATACAGGGATCGATGGCGGCAAAAACCAGTGGGATGTCGGCGATGAACTGCCCTTTCAGCATTTCGACGGTAGCCGGATAATTGGCCAGGGTCGGTGCCCGGACTTTCAACCGTTCCGGTTTATCGGACCCGTTCGACTTAATATAGTGGATGTTTTCACCGCGGGGGGCTTCATAGCGGCTGACCGCTTCATTCGGCTTGACCTTGCGCGGAGCCTTGACCTTGACCGGCCCATCAGGAAGGTTCTTCACCAACCAATCGATGATTTTATAGGATTGGAGAACCTCGTTAATCCGGACAACTACCCGACCCAGGACATCACACAAATCGGAGGTGCAGACCTCGAAGGGAATCTCGGCATAGATACCGTACGGGTCATCGCGGCGGATGTCGCTGGGTACACCCGAAGCCCGCAGGGTCGGCCCGACCGCGCAGAGATCGAGCGCCATCTGCTTAGGCAGCGGCCCGACGCCGGCCAACCGGGCGACAAAGGTGGGCTCAGAACTCCCTATTTTGAGATAATACTCGGTCCGCTTGGTCAAGGTATCGAGGGAATCGGCAATCTTTTTCCGCTGCAATTCGTCGATGTCGCGTCGGACGCCGCCGAACGTGTTCATGGCATAGTGCACCCGGTTCCCGGAAATCATCTCCAGCAGGTCCATGACGATTTCTCGGTCACGCCAGGTGTACATAAAGAAAGTGTCGAATCCCGCTTCGTGTCCGGCAACCCCCAGCCAAAGGAGATGACTGTGGACACGCTCCAGTTCGCAGACCAGCGTCCGGATGAACAGGCCGCGCCGGGCCGGTTCGATCTCCATCAATGTCTCCACACCCTGGGCAAAACAGGTGGTGTGGGAAAACGAACAGATGCCGCAGATCCGCTCGGTCAGATAGAGATTCTGGATGTAGGAGCGGTCTTCGGCCAGTTTTTCCATGCCGCGATGATTGTATCCCAGCTTGATATCGACACCCTTGATAACCTCTCCTTCGAGGGTCATCCGCAGAGAAATCGGCTCCTTCAAGGCCGGGTGCTGAGGTCCGATGGGGACTGTGAATTCCATTATTTTCCTCCGGGGATCACTTCGACCGGTCGTTCCCACTTCCAATCCTTACGCAGCGGGTATTCACCCTGGGGCCAGTCATCGGGGAGAAGGAGCGGGCGGGAGTCGGGGATCCCTTCCACCACGACTCCGAACATGTCCTGCAATTCCCGCTCATACAGAATCGCACCGGGAATCACCCCGGTCGTGGTCGGCACCTTCGGGTCGCTCCGGGGAGTCATGATACGAACATTGATATTGGTATAAAGATTGGCCATGTGGTAGATGAATTCGAATTGTTCTCCAAGGTCGACTCCCGATATGGTCGACATTAAGGTGAAGGCCCACTTTTCCTTGATGTAGGCCAGCGCCATATTCAGGTTTTCCGGCTTTACATGCAGATGTATCCGTCGGGGCGCTTGAATCGTAATGTCGGCGATCTTATCGCCGATATCCGATTTGATCTGAGCCATGATTTGTTCGTCGCTGATCATCTTCAACCTCTCAATTTAGCCAGCAGTTTGGCCACACCGTCGATCACGGCATCGGGCCGGACCGGACAGCCGGGAATATAGGCGTCGACTGGGATTACCTGGTCGAGTCCGCCCATAACATTGTAGGAGCCCCGGTATACGCATCCCGACATGGCGCAGGCACCGACGGCGACAACGAATTTGGGTTCGGGGACCTGTTCAAAAATCCGGATGATCCGGTCCCGGTTCTGACGGGTGACCGGGCCGGTAGCGATAATGACATCGGCATGACGGGGGGTCCCTTTCAACTGGACACCGAAACGTTCCAGGTCAAACCGGGGCATGAGCGCCGCCAGAATTTCAATATCGCAGGCATTGCAGGCTCCCGAATTTAAATGGAGAATCCAGGGCGATTTGACCCTGGACCAGTGGATCAGTTTTTTCAGCATGTTATTCCCTTGTAATCAGTGCCAGCACGGATAAGAAGATCATCCCCAGGTAAAAAATACCGAAGTAGGCGAGCGGCCCCTTGGGCAGGGTCGCGATGACCAATGCGGCCACATGCATGATGGTGAAGAAAATGGCGATGAAGAAGAACAACCGGTACCCGAACTGGATCTTATATCCGGGGATATCTTCACCGCAGGCATAGGTTTTCAGTTTTCCGCCAACATCGGTCACCTTTGGAGCCAGCGTCTTCGCGTACAGGTAAAACAGGTAAAACAACAGCAGGAAGGCCAGGAAAGCGACCGGCGGGGAGAGGAGGGTTTCCAGAACGCTGTTCATTGTCTACCCCTTCAACTTCGTCAATTTCCGGATATCCAGGCTCCCGGTATGACGATACATATTGATGATCATGGCCAGGGCCACGGCGATGACACAGACTTCGACGACGATGATGGTGATCGCCAGGCACTGGGCGACCAGGACATTCTTCTTTTCCAGGCCGGTGGCCATCATCGCCAAAGTCGCCGCTTTCCCCAGGATTTCGACGCCGATGAACAGCTTGATCAGATTTCTCTGGGTGAAGAGGCAATAGAAGCCGACGATGAGCAGCACCGCTACGGCGCCCATATCGAGGAACCAGGCATTAGTCATGTTTGCTCCTTTTTCTGAAGAGAGCCAGGACAGAGAGCACACCGGCGAAGATGACACCGATCTGACCGATGAGGTCGAAACTGCGCTTCCCCCAGAGGATCTCACCGAAAGTGCCGGTTTCCGCCGACTGGAGGGCCGGGATTGTCCCCAGCAGTTTCTTCATCACCAGGAAATCGACCACCAGGAAGAGGAGGAAGAACAGGGGAAAAATGATCCGCGGCCACTTGCTCTCCACCACGTCCTGCTCCTGATGCCGGGTCATGTTGACGGTGGCGATGAACAGCACCGTGATCAAACCGGCGACAATGGTGATCTCAAAAACCGACACATAATATCCCCCCATCCGGAAGAAGATGATGGCCAGGAATATGCTGGCGCCGGCCAGCGCGATGGCGGCCTTCAGCAGATCGCGCGCCAGCACGGCCAATATCGTAAAGGCAACCAGACCGATGAGCAAAAAAAGATGCATGCTGATCTCCTACAATCCGAAAAAGTTGAGCGCCACCTGGATCGGCCCGGTAAGCGCTTCAGCCGCAGGCTTCAACCATGAGTTGATCATCAACGGGAAGAGAAGTCCGACGGCGATGCACAACAGTCCCAACAATATTGTAGAAAGGGACATCCAGAAAGGGGCTTCCTTGATCCCGCTCCAGGCTTCGTTCAGTTTGCCGAAAAAAGCGTGGCGTTGCAGGATCAAGTAGTACCAGAGGGTCACCACGCTGGCGATGACTGCCAACCAGGCGACCAGATGCATCTTCGCCTGAAACAGAGCGATGATGATGATCACCTTGCTCCAGAATCCATTCAACGGCGGCACGCCGGCGATCGAAAGCGAACCCACAGCGCTGGTCGCAGCCGTGATCGGCATCCGCTTGGCCAGTCCGCCCATCAGATGAAGATCACGGGTACCGGTCGCATACTGCACCGAGCCCGAATTCAAGAACAACAATGATTTGAAGATGGCGTGGTTGAAAAGGTGAAATAACCCGCCGATCACCCCCAGCGGAGTCCCCAACCCAAGACCGATGATCACGTACCCGATCTGACTGATAGAGGAATAGGCGAGCATCCGTTTCATGTCCGTTTGCCCCAGGGCGGTCAAGGCGCCGACGAACATCGAAATGACTCCCAGCCAGAGGATGATCTGGGTGAGGGAGGGGGTCAAGCCGATGACACTGTAAAAAATCCGGAACATCGCATATACGCCGGAGACCTTGATCAATACCCCGGACAGCATGGCGGAAATCGGAGCCGGGGCCGACGGGTGGGCATCGGGCAGCCAGGCGTGAAACGGAACGATCGCCGCTTTCACACCGAATCCGACCAGGAACAGGACACTGCAGAAGATGATCACTCCGCGCATTTCAGGCGCCTGCGCAGCGGCGGCGAGATCGCCGAACTGGAGGCTGCCGACTGTTCCGAAAAGGATGGCAATGGCGATCAGGACCAGAACAGAAGCAACGGCCGAGAGCAACAGGTATTTCAATGCCGCTTCCAGGCCGTCATGCTCCAGGCCGAAGGCAACCAGAGCATAGGAGGCGATTGCGGCCACTTCCAGGAATACATACATGGTAAAAAGGTCCTGGGTCAGAATCAGTCCGTTCATGCCCGCGACCATCAACATCAGGAGTGCATAGAAATTGGCCTTGGCGCCGTAATGCTCCATGTAATCGATCGAATAGAGGGCAACAGCGAAGGTGATCATATTGACAGTCAGAAGCATGAGCAGGCTGAATCCATCGAGCATGAGCGACAGGTTGAGCGGCGTGTTGAACCAGGATGCCTGTTGGACGATCGCCGGGTTGCTCCCCAGCAGCCGTTTGGCCACAAAGATGACATAAACAAACAGGGCGAAAAAGGTCACATTGCCGATCAGGTCCGGGACCAGGCGGCGCGATAGCCGACCGATCAGGGGCATGACTCCGGCCACCATCATGGGCAGCACGATCAGTATGATTAAGAATTCAAGAAATCCCATTTGACCTCCCATTTAGATCATCGAACTGAGGGCCCACATGATGATGATCAGGCCGGCCAGAACCCAGGCAAGGTAATTGGCGTAAAGGCCCGTATGAACCCGTTTCAGGACACGGACCGCGCCGCGGCCCAGGCCGGTGACCCCCGTTTCATAGATCCAATCGATGGGCCGGTCGACAAACCGGAAGAGAACCACGGCCAGGCCTTGAATGACCTTGATCCCCTGCTCGTAGGCATCGAAATAGCGGGCTTCCGCCCAGTTGTATATGGTATGGATTCCCGGCAATTTATGAATGGGTTCCGAAGCCAGGTAGGGTTTACGGTCATTCCTGCGGTAGCCGAAGATATGCAGTCCCAACGCCAGGAGCAGGCAGAACATGGAGATGCCGGCGATCATGGTGAAGATATTCACCGAGACGCTCAAGCCGGTATGGAGATCGGTCTTGACGATCGGCTGGATGAACTTGTGCAGCGGTACGGCATTACCCAGGCCGAAGAAGATGCAGAGTCCAGCCAGGGTAAGTAGCGGCAGCCACATGGTCACTGGACTCTCCTTGACTTTGGTCAAACCGTTCGCAGGCTTCCCGAAGAAAACCGAGTGGCCGGCCTTCAGGAACGAAGCAAAGGTCAATACGGCCCCGAGCCAGGCGGCGACAGCAAAGGGCCAGCCGACTTCCCAGGCGCCGTGAAAGATCATCTCCTTGGAAACGAAACCGTTCAGAGGCGGCACACCCGAGATGGCAGCGGCACAGACGATGAATCCGAGCGCCGTGAGCGGCATCTGTTTGGCCAGACCGCCCAGTTTCCTCAAGTCGGTGGTTCCGGCCTGTTTTTCCACCGAACCGGCGGAGAGGAACAGACCGCATTTGTACATGGCATGGTTGACCATATGGAAGATACCTCCGGCGATGCCGATGGGAAGCGCAGTGCCGATACCCAGGATCATATATCCGACCTGGCTGACAGCGTGATAGGAGAGAAGCCGTTTGAAGTCTTTCTGAATCAACGCCATGAACACCGCCAGGACGATGGTGACAGCGCCGATGATCATCAAGGTGATGCTGAAGGGGTCATTGACCTTCAACTGGAAAAAGTCGAGGGCAATCCGTGCCAGCAGGTATATGCCGAGCAGTTTTTCCAGCGCGGCGGGGATGAAGGCCATGACCGTCACCGGAGCGTCGATGGCGGCATCGGGGATCCAGGTGTGGAACGGCATAGCTCCGGCCTTGCCGATGGCGCCGACCATCATCAGAAAAAAGGCGACTGCCGCCATCCCATGAGGGGCCAGCGATACGCTGGACATGGTCAGGGTCCCGGTTTGAGTCCAGAGAATGGCCACGCCTAAGATCAGGGCAAAATCACAAAACCCGGAAATAATAAGGGCTTTCACAGCTGTCCGCTGTGCATTCGGTCCGCCGACGGTGATCAGTGCGTACAGGGTGAGCAGCGAGCCTTCCCAAAAAAAAATGAGCAGGATGAAGTTGTTGGCCAGTACCGCTCCGGCCGACAACGCGGCGGTCAGGAAGAGATATCCGTAGAATTCCCGAACGCGGGGATGTCCGGCCATTTTTCCGGTGGAATAGACAGTGATGAGCAGGACGAATCCGCTCAACGCCAGGAGGATGAACTGGCTGAAGTGGTACAGACGCAGTTCGAAGTCCATCCCCATCCCCGCCCATGACAGGGAGTGGGCAACTTCCGGCTGGCGGAAGAAAAGGAAGGCGATAACGAACAGAGCGATCGCTCCGGCCACAGAAACGACCTCCCGGACCCATTTCACTCTCGAGGGGAGCAGAAAGGAAAAGAGGGCCAGGGCTGTCGGCAGAAGAACGGGAAGAAGCAGGCTATAAACACTCATGAGATCCACCTCAACATTTCAGCGGACGCGATTTCGACCAGTTTCATCGGGTAGGCGATCAACAGGCCGGCCGCCAGAGAGAGCACGGCCAGAACGACCACGACGAACACCATGCCGCGGGTTCCCTCCGGGTGGGGCGGTGTCTTGGGATCACCGAAAAAGACCATGACGAACACACGCATCAAATAATAAATCGTGAGTACGGCGGTGAACAGGGCCAGGGCCGCTACCCATACTTTTCCCGACTGCACCGTACCGACGATGACCATCAACTTGGAAAAGTATCCGCCGAACGGGGGCAGGCCGATCACTGAAAAAGCGCAAAACAGGAATGCGATCGCGGTCAGGGGCATGCTCTTGAGCAGACCTCCCATCTCCCGGATATCGCGTTTGTGGATGGTGTGGATGACGATACCGGCGCAGAGGAAGAGGCCGGCTTTGCCGAGGCCATGCATCAGGATGAAGGCGGTACCTCCGGCGATCCCCAAGGGATTCATGGTCGAGAAGCCGAGGAATATATATCCAATCTGACTGACCGTCGAGTAAGCGAGAATCCGTTTCAAATCGGTCTCGACCGTTGCCGCACCTGCCGCTACCAGGCTGGAAATGACCGCCAGCCAGGGGATGGCGTCATACCAGCCATCCGGCAGTTTGAAGGTATAGCAGAAGAGACGGGCAAACGCGTAGACGCCGATTTTCACCAACACGGCCGCGTGCAGCAGGGCGGTGACGGTGGTCGGAGCAACGCCCGCGTCGGGCAACCAGGTGTGCAGGGGAACAGTGGCCGATTTGGAGAACATCCCCAGGAGGATGAGAAAAACCGCGGTTCCCGGAATCATTACCCCGCGCATGGCAGTGACATCGAAGGTACCGGTCTGGGTGTAGATCATGATAAAACCCAGCAGCATCATGACCGCGCCGAAGAAGGTTATCAGGAAAGCCTTGTCGGCTTTGAGCACGTACTCCTTCTTGCGGTAGAAGCCGATCAACCGCCAGCAGGCGATGGCTGCGATCTCCCAGAAGAGGTAGAGGAAGATCAGGTTGGCGGAGAAGACCAGCCCCATCATGGCGCCGATGAACATGAGGACCATGAGATAGTACTCGTTTTGGTTTTCATCGTGCGCCATATATCCGACGGAATAGATGACGATCAACGCCCCGAGAAAAGAGGCGGTGGCCGCCATGAAGATCGACAATCCATCGGCGATGAGGACAAAATCCATGCCCAGCGCCAGCGGTGTCCGGAATACCTGTTCCACCTTGTCCAGCGCGGCCGGGATCAGCAGAACGGCGAACAATGACGTCGCCAATCCGATGGTCACCGCCCATACCGAACGCACCTTGCGGGAAATCATTCCCGCCAGGGGGATGGTCAGGGAACCGATGATGGGAACAAAAATAACCAGATTGATTAGGGTTTGGATATGTTTGCTCATAATTTTTAAAGGGTTCATTATCGAAAAAAAAAGTACATTTGTCAAGCGTAAAATGAACCTCTGGCAAATCGTTTACGTATAAATTAAAATATTTCATAAGCGAGATACTAAAGGATAAAAGGAAAATGTTGAAAAATTATCTGCTGTTTTTTTTCACTTTTGCACTCCTTTCCAACCTCAGTTCCGAGATCCAGATCAAGGGGTTGGTCACCGACCTGAAGGGGCGCCCCATAGAGAGCGTCACCGTATCTCTTCTATCACCCAACCTGTCGCTGACCTGCCTGACCGACTTCCAAGGCGTTTTCAGCTTTTCCCCCCTGCCAGACGGGGCTCGAATTGATTACCCCCTCTCCATCACCTTCGAGCGGGAGGGATTCTACACCGAGAAGAAGTCCTTCCGGAATGGCGGAGCGAAGATCGAACTGCACATCCACCTGACTCCTGCCCAGCTCTTGCGGGAGCAGGTAACCGTCACCGCCCTGAACGAGGAGGAAAAAGCCATTTCCATCCCCTTCGCCCAATCGGTGGTTTCCCAGGCCCAGATCCAGAAAAACCAACCGGAAAGCATCGTCGATGCGGCCGGACGATCTCCGGGCGTATCCTTCATCGGCAAGGGCGGGATTTCCGTGACGCCATCCATCCGCGGCCTGGCCCGGAGACGAATCCTGCTGCTCAAGGATGGAGCCCGCATCGTCTCCGATCGTAGCGCCGGAGCCGCCGCCTCGTTTATGCCTACCGACTGGATCGAGCGCATCGAGGTGGTCCGCTCCGCCGCCGCCGTTCTCTACGGGTCCGATGCCATGGGCGGTGTACTTCAGGTGCTCTCCCGCCCCGATTTTCTTGAAAAAGGCTGGAGCGGCCAGTTCTCCCTGACCGGTGAGAGCGCCTCCCGACGGGTCGAAGGCAGCCTGCAACTGGCACATAATTCCGGGCCGTTTTCCTTATCAGGCCGGGTGCAACAAAACCGCTCCGGCGACTACCAAACCCCGGAGGGAATCATTCTCGCTTCCGGGTATCGCTACACCAACGGCGAGATCAACCTGGAATGGAAAACCGAAAAGCGGACCCTCCACTTCAGCCTGCTCGCCTCAGCCGGCCGGGATGTCGGGAAACCGGAACGGGCCAACGACCCAGATAAATACTCGGTCTACCCGTATGAAAACCTGACCATTATCCAGGGCCGCTTCGAGGAAAGAGAGGTCGGCCGGCTCGGGGATCTCCATGCCGACCTGTTCCTGACCCCCAACGGCTATCAACTGAAAAAGATGAAGATCGGCGCCGCCCAGGAGGACATCTCCACCAACCGTTCCACCGATGCAGGCGGCCGCCTGTTCTTCCGCAAACCCGTTTCCTCCGTTTTCTCCTACCAGTGGGGGATCGATTACTTCGGCCGCTTCGGCGTTCGCATGGAAAACCAGACCCTGAAGAAGGGAATCGAAACCGCCGTCAGCCTACCGGTGGATGCCGGCTACCGTCATGATGCCGCCCTGTATTTCACCTTCGATTATGCCGCCTGGAAATCGTTCGATATCGTCGGCGGTTTCCGCTACAGCTTCTTCCAGCGACGCGCCCGCGCCGACGGCCAGCCGAAGCAGTCGCAGCAGACAGCGCCCGCCTTCTTTCTCGGACTGACCAGAAAAATTTCCCCTACCTTCACCGTATTCCTCAATGCCGGTACCGCCTATCGCGTCCCGTCTCTGTCCGAGGCCTTTTACACCGGAATCACCGGGCGCAGTTCCATCGTCGGCAACCCCCGGCTCACCCCCGAACGCTCGCTCCAGTTCGACTGCGGACTGAAATTCTCCAATCGGAACCTGTTTGTCGGCGCCTACCTCTTCTCCTATTTTCTCCGTGACCTGATCGAGAAATACCCGCTCCCGGGAGGCAGCGAAGCCTATACCTACGAAAATCTGGAAAAGGGGACCCTGACCGGCGGTGAATTGGAATTCCAGATCCAGCCTTGCAGCAACTTAGAACTGTTCGGACATGGGTTCTATTTCGTCGGTGAAAACCGCTCCACCAGCAGCCGCCTAAACGATGTTCCGGCTCCGCGGGTCATTCTGGGCACGCGATATTGGAAAGGACGATTCTGGGCCGAAGCCAACTGGCTCTGGTCAGCGCCGCTACGCCATCCGGGACCGGCCGAGGTTGAAAACGAGGCCTATCATGTCGTCGATATCAAGACCGGCCTGTATCTCTCCACCCACTGGAATCTGTTTCTGCGCCTGGGCAATCTCTTCAATCAGCTCTATTATCCGAACGCCGATCCCGACATTGCCCGGGCCAAGGGATTCGATCTTTCGGCTACGGTGGTATTCAAGCTGTAACCGGCGACCCGACCGGATTCACCAGTCACAGAACTTGGTACCGTCGAGAGCTTTTTTTTCCGATTTTGAATAGACATCCCAGATGTTTTCCCCGCCCCATTTCGAGGAGGTAATCTTGTCCTGGTAGGACCGCATCCCCCAATCATAGGAGCGGGTCATCGGGTCATAGGGGAGCCGCCGCAGGAATTTACGGATCTTTTTTTTCCCGTCCTTGTCCCGGTATTCGATCCCCTCGATCAGCTTCTCCATCTCTTCGGGGTATCCATAGGTATCGGCATCGACCTGGATTTTCAACTCATCGATCGCTTTTTTATATTGGTCGATTGCCTCGCGCATCATCCGCAAGGCCTGGCGCAATTCAATTTCCCGTTCGCGCTGGATCGAGTTTTCCACCAACGGCATGACCATGGTGGCGAGAATTCCGATGATGACGGTAACGACAATCAGTTCGATTAAGGTGAATCCGCGTTGGGTTTCAATCCTTGCTTTCATTTTCGGCGGGTGCCGCCTGTTGCTTTTCCCTTTCCAAGGCGGCCTTGACGCTCAGGCGGATTTTTCCCTCTTTTTCCAGAGCCAACACAACCACGTTCACCGCCTGGCCGAGTCGGAACATCTGCGGCAATTCACGCTCCTGCACGCGGCGGAAGGCAATCTCCGAAATATGGACCAAGCCGGTTACATTGGGCATAATCTCGACGAAAACTCCGTAATTCTCAATGCGGTTGACCTTGCCCCGATAGAGTTTGTCGATCTCGGGCATGCCGGTGATCTCCTTGATCCGTTCCTTCACCCGGTCACCGACCTCGTAGTTGGGGGCGGCAATCGACACCTTACCATCCTGTTCCACGCTGATCTTGACGTTGAAGGAGGCGGTCAATTCCTTGATCATCTTTCCACCCGGTCCGATGAGATCCTTGATCTTGTCGGAAAAAATCTCCATAGTGAGCATGACCGGGGCATACTCCGACAACGAGGCGGCGGGAGCCGGGATCGCCTGGTACATCCTGTCGAGAATGAACAAGCGGGCTTTGCGGGCATCTTCCAGGGTCTTAACGATGACCTCTTCAGGAAGTCCGTCGGCCTTGATGTCGAGTTGGATGGCCGTGATCCCTTCCCGGGTGCCGGCCACTTTGAAATCCATATCGCCGAAGTGATCCTCGTACCCGGCAATATCGGTCAGGACCTGGAAATCCTTCCCTTCCATGACCAGCCCCATGGCAATCCCCGCCACCGGGGCGCGTACCGGCACGCCGGCGTTCATCAGGGCCAGCGTTCCGCCACATACCGAGGCCATGGAGGAGGAGCCGTTCGACTCGAGGATGTCGGAGACGACGCGAATCGTATAGGGGAATGTCTCTTTATCGGGAATGATGTTGACCAGGGCTTTTTCAGCCAGATTGCCATGGCCCACTTCTCGGCGCCCGGCGCCGCGCAGAAAACTGACCTCGCCGACCGAGAACGGGGGAAAGTTATAATGGAGCATGAACCGTTTGGTCGATTCGTCGCCGTTCAGGTTGTCGAGGCGCTGGGCATCGTCCTCAGAACCGAGGGTGATGGTGGCCAAAGCTTGGGTTTCACCGCGGGTGAAAACCGCCGACCCGTGTACACGGGGCAGAACACCCAGTTCGATGGAGATCGGCCGGATTTCGTCAAAGGCGCGGCCATCGGTACGCCGGTGCTCCTTGAGCAGGGTGGAGCGAAAAACCCGGGCTTCGGCTTCGTGCAGAGCGCTCTTGGCGCGGGCGATCTCGGTTTCGTCCTCTTTTCCCGCCAGTAATTCCTCGCTGATGGCGTCCAGTTTCCGGCTCCGTTCGTTGCGGTCCTTTTCGAAGATCCCTTCGCGCAGGCGGTCAGTAAACCGGTCGATGATATCTTCGATCATGGCCTTCCACTCGGTCCGGTCCAGCAATGGCTCCTTTTCCGGATTGATCAGCGGTTTCTGGGCGATGCACAACTCGCGGATGATCTCCTTGGCTTTGCCGATCCCGGCCAGAGCTGTTTCCTCGGAGAAATTCCAGCCGCCAGCCTCTATCATGACGATATCGGTCTCGGTACCCACAGCCAGTATCTGCATCTGCATCTCGCGGATGACATCCTGCCCGGGATTGATGAAAAATTCGCCGTCTTTCCAGCCGATCTTGACAGCACCCACCGGGGTCGAGAACGGAATGGTCGAGGAGAGGAGGGCGGCGGAAGCCCCGAGTATCCCCATGAAATCGTAATCGACACTGAAATCGGCGGAGAGTAGCAGGGCGATCACCTGGGTCTCGTTAAAAAAGTTATCGGGGAACAACGGACGGATGGGGCGATCGATCAGCCGCGAGAGGAGAACCTCTTTTTCCGACGGCTTCCCCTCCCGTTTGAAAAAGCCGCCTGGAATCTTTCCGGCGGCATAGGTGTTTTCCCGGAAATCGCACATCAGGGGGAGAAAATCCTGGTTTTCCTTGATCTCCGGTTTCATATTGGCCGTGACCAGGATAACATTGTCACGGTATGTGATCAGGGCGGAGCCGTTCGACTGCTTCGCCCAACGATGAGTTTCAATTTTTAATGTGGAACTCCCGCACGCAATCTCAACTACTTTCTGCATGGTAAACTCCTGAAATCTTATTTTCGTAACTCGAGTTCCTGGATGACCTTGGCGTATTTTTCGAAATCGTTCCGGCGCAGGTAATTGAGCAGCTTCTTCCGCCGGGAAACCATCTGGAGAAGGCCTCGGCGGGAGTGGTTATCCTTTTTATGAGCCTGGAAATGTCCGGCAAGATTCTTTATCCTCTCGGTTAAGATCGCGACCTGAACTTCGGATGATCCGGTGTCCTTGTGGTCCTTCTGGAACCGGCTGACCAGTTTCTGGCGAGTTTCTTTGGTAATACTCACAATATCCTCCTCAACACGAGTCAAGTTCCTATTCTATCAAATGCTTTGGGCTTTGTAAAGGGAACGCATGTCACGAAAGCCGCACGAACCGACACGAGCAGTCATCATATCACAAAATCCAGAAAAATCAAAAATCACCGTGAATCCTCAGTCAAAACCACGCCGCTGCTCCAGGGCGGCGGTGACGAAAGCGGCGGGCATATTGGTGATGCGGGAGATCTCCTCGACCGCTTTCCCCTCCCGGGACAACCGGCGGCAGAGGAATTCCAGCGATTCCCCCACCTCGATCAGGTTGCGGTCGGGATCGTAGAAGCGGACGACCTTCTGCCGCCAGGGTTGCTCCCGCGCTTCATGAACGAATTCAACCTGATTCTTGTGCAATTCCCCGACCAGGGCGTCGATGTCGTCGAATTCGAAGTATAGTTCGAACTGATTGGAGGGGCGGAGGATGGGCCGGCCGTCGATCAGTTTGGCAAAATGTGCTTGCAGGTGCAGGGCAAAACCGCCCTCGAAGAGGATATTCTCACCGTAATCGGCCCGAACCTTCTGGCCCAGAACCGTTTCGTAGAAATCCCGCGCCCGCGCCATGTCGGTGACGGTGACGAGTACACACACGTACTTCATTTGCCTGCCTCTCATTCAGCCAAAATCGACCGGTCGGGAGGGGCATCCCCTCCCGACCGGAAATATCAATCGATGCTGATTTACTGGTTGACCGGGTTGGCTTCCCTGTCGATCAGGATGGGGTCGCCCAATCCCAGATCCTTCAGTTTGTCGAACTGGGTGGCCTTGTCGCCGACGATCAGATAGATCATCTTCTCCGGCTGCAGGTACTTCTGCGAAAGCTGGCGGTGCTCGTCGCCGGTCAGCTTCTGGACGATCGCTTCGTTGTTCTTGATATAGGTGAAGGGGTAGTCGTAAACGGCCACCGGTGTGAGCATCTGGATGAGGGCGCCCAGGGTCTCGAATTTCAAGGCATTGCCCTTGAGCAGCGTGCTCTTGACCATGGCCAGATCCTCGGCGGTTATCCCCTCGCGGTACTTGGCGATCAGGTCACGGATGATCTGGGCCGTCTCCAGAGTGGCGTTGGTCTGCACGCTGGTCGACACATTGAAATACCCGGGATAGGCCGAGCTGCTGAAGGCGGAGCGGGCTCCGTAGGTGAATCCCTTCTCCTCCCGCAGGATCATGTTCACCAGGCCGTTGAAATCGCCTCCCAGCCGATGGTTCATCACCACCGACGGGTAGTAGTCGGGGTCGGTGTTCGTCATGGCCAGGTGTCCGACCCGGAACTGTGACTGCTGCGCCTTGGGGACATCGACAAAGTAGACGCCCGGTTTGGTGGCGGCCGCGATTTTGACCTCCGGTAGTTTGACCTCCTTGGGCTGCCATGCCTTTAAGACGCCGAAAAGCTCCACAACCTTTGCCTGGTCGACGTCTCCGGCCACGACGATGCGGGCGACGGAGGGAGAGAAACAGGCGTTGTAATAGGCTTTCAGGTCATCGATGGTGATGGCCTCGATCGACTTGACTGTTCCCATCGGCTGGTAGGCGGCCAGGCAATCGGCTCCGTAGACCAGTTTGCTGAACACGGTGGCGGCAATAGCGGCCGGGTTGGCTTCCATCCGTTTCAGGTTCTCGCTCGCCTGGCGCTTCACCAGCGGGAATTCCTTCTCGTCCCAGCGGGGATCGAGCAAGATCTCCCGGGCCAACGCGATCGTCCCCGGGAGCTTGCTGACCAGGCAGCTTCCGAAAAGGGTAATCGTCTCGGCGCCGGCGTTGACATTGATGGTGGCGCCCAGGTCCTGCATCGCTTCCCGCAGTTCAACCGGTGTCTTCGAGCGGGTGCCTTCGTTGAGCATGCGGGCGGTCAAATAAGCGGTGCCGATCTTTTCCTTGGCATCCAGCAGCATGCCGCCCTTGAGGATGACGGCGAACTGGGTCAGCGGCAATTCACTGTGCTTGACTCCGTAGATCGGGATCCCGTTCGGGGTTTTACCGGTCCAGATGGCGGGGGGATTGACCACCGGATCGGGTCCCTTGGCGGGTTCTTTGCTCCGGTCGAACTTGGTCGGAATTCGTTCCACCTTGACCGGAACCAGGTCGGTCTTCTTCACCCCTTGCTTGTCCAGGGCTTCTTCCTTGAGCGGGAAGAGGGTGCAGTCGGGGGCGGCCAGGTCGGCTTTGCCCTGGGGAACGATGCACAGCAGCACGCTGTTCTTCCCCTTGATGTACTGGTTGTAGACCCGCCAGATGTCATCCTTGGTTACCTTGAGCAGGTTGTTCAGGTCGGTGTTGATGAAATCGGTGGCACCGGCGTATTCATTGTATTCACCCAGGCGCATGGCCTTGCCCATAGTGCTGGAGATGGAATTGTAGAATCCCACCTCGACACTTGTCTTCAGCCGGGCCAGGTCCTGGTCGGAAAACCCTTCCGTTTCGAACCGTTTCAGGGCTTCCATAACTCCGGCTTCCACCTCACCCAGGGCCTTTCCCGGGAATGCCCGGATATTGATCTGGAATGCTCCGGCCAATTCCATGCTGTAATTGAAGGCTGCCGCCTGCGGGGCCAGTTTTTTCTCCTCGACGATCACCTTGTAGAGGGGAGTTTTTTTACTCCCGCTGATCAGTTGTCCCAGATAACGCAGCGCATAGGAGTCTGCACTGTACGCTTCGACCGTGGGAAAGGAGATGGTCAAATCGGGAGCATTGGCCAGCTTGTCCTCGATATAGGCACGCTTGGCCTCGGTCATGGTCACCCGCATCTTGGGGAGCGGTTTGGCCTCGTTGTAGGCCTGGATTTCCCCATAGTACTTCTCGATCCAGGCTTTGGTCTGCCTGACATCGATATCGCCGGCGACCACCAGGGTGGCGTTCTTGGGACCGTAGAACTGCTTGTAGAAATCGATGACGTCCTGGAGCGACGCATTGGCCAGGTCTTCCATCTCACCGATGACATCCCAGTTGTAGGGGTGGGTATCGGGAAACATCAGTTTGCCGATGACGTATTCACCTTGGGAGTAGGGCTGGTTATCCCCCTGGCGCTTCTCGTTCTGCACCACGTTCTGCTGGTTTTCGAAGGCCTCTTGGGTGATCTTGCTGAGAAGGAACCCCATCCGGTCCGCCTCCATCCACAGCGCCATTTCCAGGGCGTTCTTGGGGACCGTTTCGAAATAGTTGGTCCGGTCGTTACTCGTGGAGCCGTTCAGATTGCCGCCGGCGCCCTGGATCTTCTTGAAGAACTGATCCTGCGGGATATGCTGGGACTCCTGGAACATGATGTGCTCGAACAGGTGGGCGAACCCGGTTCTCCCTTTCTTCTCGCGGTTGGATCCGACATGGTAGCAGACATAGACGGTGGCGATCGGATCGGACCGATCGACATGCAGGATCACGTCCAGACCGTTGGCCAGCTGATACTGCTCATAGGGGATCTTGAATTCTTTTTTTGCCTGGGCGTAGGTCATCAGGCTCAAGGCAAAAACCAGTGTCAAAAACAACGTACATGACCGTTTCATGAAACCTCCATTAATTGAATTGATATTATATATATGGGCAATGATGGACCGAAATAAAAGAAAAATAAAAAGTCCCCTTTGATTTCATTCTGCATTGTGACGATTTCTGAAAAAAAAGTCAAGCCTGGTAGGATCGATCCGGTGGGATGGCCTGAAACAAGATTTTCAATTCGCGCTTCGAGACGATCAGGATAACTGATCCCCAGCCGATACTCAACGGAAGGGGAGCAGCGAGAAGTAGTGGTTCTTCGGTCCCAGTTCCAGCACCCGGTTGAATTGCGATTCAACAAACGGTTCCGGGGGAGAGTCGGCCGGAACCACCTTGACCGCCAGGTTACGGCCATGGTTCTTCGCATAATAGAGGCCGGCATCGAGAATCATCAGCAGCCGGTCGAAATCGATCAGTTCGGGGGCCGCTTCATAAAAGGGGAAATGGGTGTAGCCGATAGAACAGGTCCGTTTCAACTTCGCTTCATCGGCCGCCACTTCCTTCGCCTCCACGATCTCCTTGAGGCGCAGGGTGAAGGCATCTAGGAAGGTGATGTCACTCCGCTTCAGAACGATCAGGAACTCTTCTCCTCCCATGCGGATTACCACATCCTCGGCCCGCACCGACTTGTGTAGGATTTCAGCGAACCCGACCAGGTATCGGTCCCCCGACGAATGTCCGTGCTGATCGTTCAACTTCTTGAAATGGTCGATATCGACCAGGAGAATTCCGATCCCACCATCTTCGGGGAGACGGCGTCGATCTCCCTCATTGCGGATATTGAATGTCTTCCGGGACAGATAATACCGCAATTCCGGCAACAGGATCTCGTCGATATACCTCCGGTTGCGCAGTCCGGTCAAAGCATCCCGCAGCGAGGCATCCCGCAGCTCGCGGGTCCGTTGTTCGACCAATCCCTCCAGGGCGTATTGCCGGCGGGTGAGCTGACGGATGCGTAGTATGTACAAGAGATACCCGGCCATCACGGCGATGAGCAGCATCCCCACGAGGAACCACCATTTTCGCCACAGGGGGGGCTTGACGATGATCCGCAGGGATGTTCCCGTTTCGTTCCACAATCCCTCATTGTTGCTGGCCTTGACCCGGAAACGGTAGCGTCCCGGGGGGAGGGTAGTGAAGGTGACGAATCGGCGCCCCCCCATCTGGTTCCAATCGGGATCGAGTCCTTCCATCTTGTAGGCATAGCGGTTCCGCTCGGAAAAGATGAAATTCAAGGCGGCAAATTCGAGGGAAAAGACCGAATCCCGTGAAGACATGACGATCTCCTTGGTTTCGTTGATGGCCTGTGGAAGGACCACCCGGCCATTCACCCGTTTACCGATCGGGACCGGTTTTCCGAACAGTTGGAAACCGGTGATCACCACCGGAGGGCGGTGGGGATTCTGGGAGATATCGGGTGGATGGAAGATATAAAGCCCGCTTTTTCCCCCGAACAGCAACTCGCCGCTGTGGCTCCGGCAAAAGGCATTGCGGTTGAATTCGTCGATCTGGACGCCGTTTGTCGAAGAAAAATTGACCACGGTCAACAGGTCGGGATCCAGGCGCGACAGCCCCCTGCCGGTCCCCAGCCAGAGCAGCCCGGCCTTGTCCTCGATGATGCCCATGATCACTTGGCTGGGAAGCCCGGCTTCACTGTCGATGCGATGGAAGCGGGGGCGTCCGCGAATCCCGGTGAAATCGATCCGGTTTAAGCCACCGCCATTGGTGCCGACCCACAATCGCCCCCGGCTGTCTTCGAAGATCACCCGGATGTAATCGTGGCTGATGCTACCCGGGTCGGCCGGGTTGTGTAGGAAGCGGGTGAACAGACCCGTATCCCGGTCAAAGAGATGCAGGCCCTCCGCCGTTCCCACCCATAACCGGCCGCGGCTGTCCTCGAGAATGGCATTGACATTGTCGTCATTGATGCTGCGGGGGTTCATCAGGTTGAACCGCCAATTCGAAAAGGTTCCATCTCTGGCATTGAACCGGTTCAATCCGCCGTCGATCGTCCCGACCCAGAGAACCCCACGGGAATCTTCGTAGATCGACATGACGAAATCGCTGCTCAGGCTGCTTTCTTTCTCGGGGTCGTGACGGAAATGGGCAAACCGTACCCGCCCCTTGCCGTCGGCTTCGACCCGGTTCAAACCTCCGGTGTAGGTCCCGACCCACAACTGGCCGGATCGTCCGCAATGGATGGCGGTGATGATATCGTCGCTGAGGCTGTCCGGCCTTGACAAATCCAGGCGGTGATGAATGAAGCGGAGGGGGCGGGGCGGACCGGATGGAGGAAGAACCTGGTTGAGTCCCCCGCCATCGGTGCCGATCCAGAGGTCACCCTGGGGGCGCTCGCAGATCGCATTGACGAAATTCGAACTGAGCGACGCCGGATCGCGCGGGGCATTCTGATAGTGGACGAACTTTTCCCGATCCCGCTCCTCGGGTCGGTCTCCACGCAGGACGATCTTGTTGACACCGCCGTAGTACAACCCCACCCACAAGGTCCCGGAACGGTCTTCATAGATCGATTCCACGGCATTACTGCGGATACCGTGGGGATTGTCGGGATCGTTCAGAAAGCGGACGAAGCGCGGTCGCTCAGCCCCCGGCGCCCAATCCAACCGGTTCAACCCGCCACCATCGGTGCCGATCCAGAGGATCCCCTTGCGGTCCTTGTACAGTTTTCGCACAAAAAAATGGCTCAAGCTCGTATCGTCTCCAGATCCCGGGATGAACCGCCGGAATGCTTTCGACTCATGGTCCCTGAACAACAGGCCATTGGCTGTCCCGATCCAGAGATTCCCCATCTCGTCCTCTTCGATGTCCATGACCCGGTCGAGGCCGGTGGTGGCCGGATCCCCGGGAACAACACTGAATCGCTCGAAGGTCAGGGAACGGATCCCGGTTTCATCGAATACCAAGCGGTTGAGGCCACCGCCGTCGCATCCGGCCCAAAGCGTTCCGGCCCGGTCCTGGAAGACGGAGGTGACGGCATCACCGCCGATGCTGCGGGGGTTGTGCGGATCGTGGATAAAACGGATGAATTCGGGCTTCCCAGTTTCACGCCCCGGGAGCATCAGGCACAATCCGCCGCCATCGGTGGCGATCCAGAACCGGCCCAACTGGTCCTCCAGGATGCAATGGATCGAATTGCTGTTGATGCTGAAATCATCCTGCGGGTTGTGGCGAAAGGAGACAAAACTCTCCGTATCCTGGTCGAACAGGTTGAGTCCGCCCCCCTGGGTGCCGATCCAAAGGCGCCCCCGGCTGTCCTCATAGATAGAGCTGATAATATTGTCGCTGATGGCACCGGGGTTGGTCCTCTCGGGTCGAAAGACATAGAAGGTGTACCCGTCATAGCGGTTCAGCCCATCCTCGGTGCCGAACCACATGAACCCTCGCCGGTCCTGGCAGATGGCCAGAACGCTTCCCTGCGAGAGCCCGTCTTCGACTCCCAGAGCGGCGAATTTGACCGGAAACTTGAATCGGGTCCACCGGAGGTCTCCCTGAGCAGGCAGCAGCGCACCGCTCCAACCTGCAAAAAGGAGGATCAATTTTGGAAAAAACCACCGTTTCCGTGCCAGGAGCTCGGAGCTATCACCAACACCATGCATTCGCTGGTTCTCCTCGCGAACCGGCCTTCCGAATCCACTCTGGCAAGCCGGAAGGCTGGCCGCTTTCCCCCTATGGGGGGGTTATCTACACCCCAACGGCTACCGCCGCCAGCGAGCAGATCTTGTTCAGTCGGCCTTGTACACCACCCGACCGGAGACGATCGTATAGGTAATCTTCCCTTGGCCTTTCCAACCGTTGAACGGACAGTTGATCGCCTTGGACCGGAATGTCTTGGGATCGATGATGAACCGCCCATCGGGATTGAACAGGGTCAGATCGGCAGGCAAGCCCGGTTTCACCTGCCCGCGGTCGCTCAAGTTCAGGATTCGGGCCGGATTGGTCGAATACAATTCTACCAACCGTTTCCAGTCGATCTTTTTCTTCCGGACCAGCCGGTCATAGATCACCGAGAATGACGATTCGAGCCCGATCACTCCGAACGGGGCATACTCGAATTCCTTGTTTTTGTCGTCCCGCGTGTGGGGGGCATGGTCAGAGGCGATGCAGTCAATGGTACCGTCGATCAGCCCTTCCACCAGGGCAAACTGGTCGGACTCGGTCCGCAACGGCGGCTTGACCTTGTATACGGGGTCATAGGTCTGGGTGAGTTCCTCGTTCAGCAACAGGTGGTGGGGGGTGGCGTCAGCACTGACCCGGATCCCCGATTTCTTGGCATTGCGGATCAGATCAACCGATCCACCCGTGGAAATATGAGTCAGATGCAAGCGGGACTGGATCCGGCTCTGGAGAATGATGTCGCGGGCGACGATCACCTCCTCGGCGGCGTTGAGAATCCCCCGCAGCCCGTATTTGTAGGAAATGAACCCCTCGTTCACCTGACCTTCTCCGGAGATGGAGTGATCCTCCGGATGTTCGATCAAGGGTACATCGAGCATTTTGGCGTATTCCAGGGCTTTGCGGATCAGATCGGCCTTCATGACACAATTGCCGTCATCGGAGAACGCCACCGCGCCGCCCTCGACCAGATCCGCCATTTCCACCAGGTTTTCTCCGAGCAGACCGCGGGAGATCGCGGCCACCGGATGGATGTTGACCAATCCGACCTTGCGGGCTCTGGCGATGATGTATTCGGTGACCGAACGATTGTCATTGACCGGGTCGGTGTTGGGCATACAGCAGATGGTGGTGAAACCGCCCCGGGCTGCCGCTTTCGCCCCCGACTCGATCGACTCCTTGTTCTCCTGCCCCGGTTCGCGCAGGTGGGTATGCAGATCGATAAAACCGGGAGCGACGATCAAGCCAGAGGCGTCGATGGTTTCAGCCGCAGACGGCTTTTTAATCGACTTGGCGATCTCCAGGATGCAACCCGCCTCGATCAGGATATCCATTTTCCCGTCGTGGCCGGTCGCCGGATCGACCAAGTGCCCGTTTTTAATGAAGAGTTTCATTGCGTTCTCCTTTCAACAGATAGAGGACGGCCATGCGCACGGCGATTCCGTTGGTCACCTGTTGCAGGATCACCGATTCCTCGGCATCGGCCATGGTGGTGTCGATTTCCACATCGCGGTTGATGGGACCCGGATGCATAAGGATGGCGTTGCGGTTGGCGAGGGAAAAGATTTCCCGGGTGATGGCGAAACGGTTGCGGTACTCACGGATGGAGGGGAAATAGTTTTTCGCCCCCCGTTCCGCCTGGACCCGCAACATCATGACGGCGTGGGCGCCCTCGACCCCCTTGCGGATGTCATAGTAGACCTTGGGCCCCATGCGGGCGAACTCTCCGGGGACCAGGGAGGGGGGACCGATCAGGGAAACCTCGTTGCCCAGCTTGCGGTGCAGAATGATATTGGAACGGGCCACGCGCGAATGGAGGATATCGCCGATGATAGCGACCTTCAGGCCGCGCAGCCTGCCGAATTTCTGCCGCATGGTCAACGCATCGAGCAAAGCCTGGGTCGGATGTTCGTGGAATCCGTCGCCGGCATTGACGATCGCTGAACGGGCGAAGGTGGTCAGGTAATAAGGCGAACCGGAAGCGGCATGGCGGATGACGATGATGTGGGGATTCATCGCCTCCAGGGTCAGAACCGTATCCCGCAGCGTTTCCCCCTTCTTCAGTGAAGAAACCGAGGCGCTGAAGTTGATGAGATCGGCGCTCAATCGCTTGGCGGCGATTTCAAAGGAACTGCGGGTGCGGGTGCTGTCTTCGAAAAAGAGGTTGACCACCGTCTTTCCCTTCAGGGCCGGTACCTTTTTCACATCCCGGGTCGAGACCTCGATGAAGGCCTCGGCCGTATCCAGGATGGTCTCGATATCATCGGGGCTCAGATGTTCGATCCCCAGCAGGTGGGCTTGCTTGAATTCCTTGTCTTTCATTTAAAACCCCTTTGGTTCCATGATCAGGACCTGATCCTGCTCATCAAGCTCCCCGAGCATGACATTGACCCGTTCCCGGCGGGACGTGGGCAGATATTTCCCCTTGAAATCGGCGGCGATGGGAAGTTCCCGATGGCCCCGATCGATGAATACGGCCAGTTGCAGAGTCGCCGGACGGCCCAATTCGAAGATCGAGTCCATGGCGGCCCGGATGGTGCGTCCGGTGAAGAGAACATCGTCGATTAGGATGATATCCTTGTCCTCCACACTGAAATCGATTTCGGTTTTTTTTACCGTCGGTTGGAATTCCTGGCGGTGAAGGTCGTCGCGGAACATGGTGATGTCGAGCACTCCCAGCGGCACTTCACCGCCTTCCATTTCCTTGATCATCTGCTGGATCCGCCTGGCGACGAAGACTCCTTTTCGTTGGATGCCGATCAGCGCCAGGTTCTCGATATCGCGGTTGCGTTCCAGGATCTCCATGGCCATGCGGAGGATCGTCCGTTTCATCTTCTTTTCGTCCATGATTTTCGCTTTCACTTTTTCATCCATGACAGGCTCCTCGTGAGAAAGATAGTTCATTATAACCAAATCCCATCGAATTTCAAGACAACCCTGTTCGATTATCACTCCTGTCCAAATTAATGTTGGATTGTCCGAAAACGAGAAGTTGTTTCTGAAGTTTTTGCCCCAATGACAGCAGTGACGTCTTCCTGATGAGAACCGCCTCGCAACCGTTGAAAGCCGCATATTTTCATAATTTCCCGGCCAGGTGTTCGAGAACCAGATTGAGAACGATCAGGGTTTTGGCGCGGCGTTCCGCCCTTACATCGATCTGTATTTGCTCTCTTGCCGGGAACTGCCGCTGACCAACTGGCCACTCACTACTGATTTGTATAAACAAATGAAAAAATGGTACAACATGGATCGATGATCGATTCCTTTCCAGGAGGTGACCGATGAACCGCGCCTTGGCCGTAGCCGATGAAATGGCCGAGTTCGAGGCCCGCGCCAATTATTACCTGAACGCTCCGGAAGAATTCCGCCAGGAACTCCGGCTGGACGCACGCCGGGTCGGGTCTCTGCTGGTGATGATGATCCCGGGCATCGACTCCGAGTTTTTCAACCGCATCGTTGGTTTCGGTCTCCGGGAACCGGCCACCGAAACGATGATCGACGACGCCGTCGCGGTCCTGCATAAAACCGGCTGCCGCAATTTCACCATCCAGGTCAGCCCCGCCGCCGAACCGGAACAGATCGGGGAATGGCTGCTCGCCCGCGGTTTTACTGCCGTGAAACCCACGGCCAAACTGCACCGCGGCGACCGGGCCTGGCCCGATCATTCCACGACGCTGCGGGTGGAAGCGATCGGCGAAGATCACGCCTCCGCCTTCGCCGACCTGATCCTCACCATCTTCCACATGCCGGCCGTATTGCACCCGCTGATGAAGGGGAGCGTCGGCCAGCCGAATTGGCGGCACTACCTGGCGTTCGACGGCTTTCAGGCAGTAGCAGCCGGCGCCTTGTATATGCACGGGGATACCGGTTGGATCGGTTTCGGCTGCACCCTGGAATCGCATCGGCGGCACGGCGCCCACCAGGCCATCATGGCCCGCCGCATCAACGACGGCCGGGCCCGGGGCTGCCGGCGCTTCGTGACCGAAACCAACCAGGACCTGCCCGAATCCCCCAACCCGGCCTTCCGCAACCTCATTCACGCCGGCTTCGATCTGTCCTATCTGCGGCCCAATTTTGTATTCCGCTCACCGGCGGCTCCAAAAGGGAACTGAAGGCAGTACGGGTACCCGCATCAGGCAAAAGACCGCTGCAACAGGCCGATGACTTCATCCAGTCGGGAAAAATCGGCCGCCTTCCCTTCGATCAGGGTCTCCCGCCCCCCCCCTTTCCCGGCCAGCAGAGAAAAAATCTCAGGAGCCAATGCTTTCAGATTGGTTGCACCCGAACCGCAGCCGACCTGAATGTAGCCGAGCGCCGGGTGATACGCCAGGACATTTTTCCCGGTCTGCAGGAGCGCAGCGGTAAAGTACCTCATCGCCTCGATCCCGCCGTCATCGAACCGACGAACGATCAAGAGATCAGTAGTGGCGGCCAGGGTGGTAACCTCGGCATCGAGTTCCCGGCGCCGCAACGTCTTCACCTCCCGGGCCAGCTCATCCCGTTCCCGGATCAGCGACTCGATCCCGTCCGGAATCTCGGCCGGCGGCAGGGTGACCAGCCGCTGGATGCGGGCGAGGATCCGGGTTTTCGCTTGATGATCGCTCAGCGCCCGCAGACCCGCCAGATAATAAACACGCAGATGGCCGCGGACCTTGTCGGTGCGGATGATCTTGATGGCGCCCAATTCTCCGGTCTGGCGGACATGAGTACCACCGCAGGCCGAGTGGTCGTAATCGCCGATGGAAACGACCCGGATGGTGCCCGTTTTCTTTGCCGGTTTGCGCAGGTGGATAGAGTCGGCATCGCCGGTTTCCCGGATAGTGACCGGCATCCCCCGGAAGATCAACCGGCTGCATCCGTCTTCAATGGCATCGATCTCATCATCGGTCAACGCGGTGACACTCAACTCGATGGAGGAGTGATCGGGTCCGATGGCGAACGAGAGGGTGTTGATCCCCATCTCCCGCTGCAGGTACTGGGAGAGGAGATGCTGGGCCGTATGTTGCTGCATGTGGTCGTAGCGGCGGTCGAACGCAAGATCGAGCTTGGCCGTTCCCGTTCCCGGATCAGCCCCGATGAGATGGATGATCTCCCCCTCTTCTTCGATCAGGTCGACGAGTTCGATGCCGTTGATTTTCCCCTGGTCGCCGGGCTGCCCGCCGCCGCGGGGGCAGAAAACGGTCCGGTCGAGAACCACCCGGTAGAGACCGTCACGCAGTTCTTTGCGGACGATCTCGGCCGTCATCTCGGCCTGGTAGGGATCGGAATCGTACAGGCGCACGGTCATTTGGTTTCCGGCGGCAGGTGCTTGGACACAACCGATTTGACCTCACGGGCTACGGCATTGGGGATGGTGAAGGAGAGGACATACTGCTTGATCCCCCAGTTTCCGCCAGTCTTTTCCAGCACTCCGGAGCCGCGGCTGGTCCAGTACGATTGGGAGAAGAGGACCTCATCGAACCAGGCCAGGCGGCCGTCGGCGGAAATGTAGATGTGCCGCTCACTGGCCCGGAACGTCCAGGCCGATTGCCGCTCGGTAAAGTAGGGGAGGGCGAATTTCAGGAACGCCGCCTTGTCCCATCGTTCCCCCGCATCGGTGCCGATGAAGACACCATCGTCCGCGATGGAGTCGAAATAGACCGTTTCATCGGCCGTCTCGGCCGCCTTATGCCAGGCGGTCAGAAACCGGTCGATCACCTCTTTCTCGTTTGCCGCCGGCTCCTGGCCCAAGAAAATTCCGCCCGTCAAGAACAGGAAGGCGATTGCTAGAGTTTTCCGTCGCATTTGCACTCCTGGCGCCAGTGTACCCGAAGTTTTCCCTTCCCGTCAACCCGAGCCTTCGGTTCGCTTTTACAATTCGGTGCCGGCTACCTGATTCCGCCCCGCTTTCTTGGCCATGTATAGCATCTGGTCGGCGGCGGTCAGAAGGAAATCCTGGGTTGTGTTCGCGTCGGGTACAACCGTGGCCGTACCCAGGCTGATCGTCAGTACCGGTGAACAGAGGGAATCGGGGTGGGCAATGCCCAGTCGTTCGACACGACCCCGGATCTGTTCCGCCAAAACCGAAACGCCGGCCGCATCGGTTCCAGGAAGTAAAACCACGAATTCTTCACCGCCATATCGGGCCGCCAGATCGCCGGGGCGACGCGCCGAGCTTTTTAAAACCGCTGCCACCTGTTTCAAACACTCGTCCCCGCTGAGGTGACCGAGTGCATCGTTGAAATTCTTGAAAAAATCGATGTCGACCATGATCAGGGATAGGGGTTTTTCCTCCCTCATACAGCGGAACCACTCATTATGAAAAGCATTCTCCAAGCCACGTCGGTTGGCGATATCGGCCAACCGGTCGGTGAGGGTCAATCGCTCCAACTCGGTGTTGGCCTCCTCCAGTTGCTTCAATGTATTCTCGAGCTCTTCCGTCCGGACTCCAACCAGGCGGGTCAACTCCAATTCTCTCGTTTTCAAACGCTTTACTCGTATCCGGAATATTTCCAGGGTCGCGGCGATGACCCCCAGCAGGCATAATCCATAGAACCAGACCGTCTGGGTGAAAAAAGGGCGTAACCGGATAGTCAGTAATACTCCGGTGTTTGCCCACTTTCCGTCCCGGTTGGCAACGGAAACCCGGAACCGGTACTCTCCCGGCGGGATGTTGGTATAAAACGCCACGCGGCGGTTTCCCACTTCATTCCAAGCGGAGTCGAACCCCTCCAGACAGTATCGGAAAATGACCCCTTCCGGATCGAGAAAAGACATTGCCGTGTAATGAATTTCAAGATTTCCCTTTCCCGGGGGAGCGACTATTCCCGTCGATACCGGATAGGATCGGGAATCAATCAAAGCCTCTTCGATGACCAGTGCCGGCAGCGAACGGTTCACCGGCAACCGGCTCGGATCGACGACAAAAACACCGCTCTGGGTGGGAAACCAGATGCGGCCATCGCTGGCCACGCATCCGGCCGGGCTCGATCCGCCCAGGCAACCGTCCTTGATCCCCTCGGCGCGGCCGAAGAAATCGCTGCGAACCATTTTCCGGATCCCGGCCGCGACTTCCAGCAATTGCCCTTTGGCCACACGAAAAATTCCCCGGTTACAGCTCATCCAAAGATGACCGGAACCATCCTCATGGATCGACCAGATTTCATCCGCGGCCAACCCCTCCCGGGTGGTAAATACGGAAAACCGCCCATCCTGGTACCGGTTCAAACCCCCACCCAAGGTTCCGATCCAGAGGGCGCCTTCCCGGTCTTCGAAGAGCGATCGGACCATGTTCAGAGACATCCCTTCCCTGGTTGTGAAATAGGTGAACGAGCCGTTTTGAAAACGGGCCAATCCATCGTTGGTACCGATCCAGACAGATCCGTCACGAGCAGTGATGATGGAACGGATGACGGCACTCGGCAATCCATCTCCAACGGAGTAGCGGGTGAGTTTTTCTCCCTGCATCCGGGTCAGGCCATCATCGGTTCCGATCCAGAGACCGTCTTCCCGATCCACACAGAGCGACCAGACGAGATCGTGCGACAACCCCTGCCGGGTCGTGAATGTCGTCATTTTGCCGTTCTTCAGGCGGCTCAGGCCAAACCCCTCGGTACCGATCCAGACGCTTCCGTCGTTCCCGACCACGATAGAGCGGACGACCCGTTTCCGGTAGAATTCCCCCAGGTCATACCGGGCTACCGTCCCGTCTCTGCTGAACGCCAATCCTCCCTGGCCTCCGATCCAGACGGTGCCATCCTTTCCTTCGGCCAGAGAGCAAATCTGATTATCCGAAAGACCTTCCCTGGTCGTGATATTGATGAACTTGGCATCTCTGAACCGGTTCAACCCCCCATTCCCCGTCGTTCCCGCCCATACACTCCCGTCACGGTCTTCCAAAAGCGAATAGACCGAGTCGTTACTCAATCCTTCGACCGTCGTAAATGCGGAAAACCGGCCATTCGCCAGTCGATTGATCCCGCCGCCCATGGTCCCGATCCAGAGGTTTCCTTCCCGATCTTCGGTCAAAGAAAGAATGAAATCGCTCGAAAGACCATCCTTGATCGTATAGACCGAGGTTGCCTGCCCCTTCATATGAACCAGGCCGCCGCCGTGTAAGCCGACCCAGATCCCGCCATCCCGGGACTGGCGGATCTCGTTGACGAATGTGGTGGCATCCATTCCCCGGGAATCCAATATGGGAACGGAATGGAACCGGCCATTCCGGAATCGGCACAGCCCCTGCGCCGTGCCCGCCCAGAGGACTCCGTCCTGGTCCAGGCACAATGCCTTGACATTGTTGCTGGAAAGACCTTCGGCGGTCGAATAGTGGGTGAACCTCCCCTGCTGGAATCGATCGACTCCCCCGAACGATCCGATCCATAAACTGCCGTCGTTCCCCTCGGCCAGAGAACGGACGAGGTTGTTGGCTAGCCCCTCTTCGCTGGTCAACAGAGAGAAACGGCCGTTGCGGAAACGGATCAGCCCGCCCCCGTAACTGCCGATCCATAGAGTGCCGTCACGGCTTTCCAGAAAAGTGCTGATGAAGCTCTGACGCAACCCCTCGATGTCCGCTTTGCTGAACAACTGAAACCGGTACCCGTCGAACCGGAGCAATCCCTCGGAAGTCGCCAGCCATAAATACTGGTCACGGGTTTGGATGAGGGCATAGATATCTTTCTGTTCGAGCCCTTTTTCGATTCCCCAGGTCTCATGCAGGTACCGGGTGATTGCTTGCGACGGATCCAGAGCGCCGACCTGCCCCGAAAAACAAATTGTCAACAGAACTCCCACGACGAGCTGAAAACCGGGCCTCATCCACTTGAGGAAACGCACAGGGGGGTTCGTTCGATCTGAGGCTTGAAGCCGGAATAGGGCTGAACATCTCATATTTTCGCTGGGAAATCCAGATCAACTCTATCAACCGGCGACAAAAAAGTCAAATCTCCCCGTTTGGGCCGTACAGGGCCCCCGTATTTCCGCTCTCTCTGTCGGCACCTGAAAATTCAACGAAAGGTCTGGGTTTGACCGATATGGATCGTATCCTGCAACCAGATGGAGCGGGAAGAGGTGCCGACGCGGGCACAGTAATCTCCGGGAGTGACCCTCCAACTATGCAGATCGGGATCGTATGAGGCAAAAGATTCACGATTGAGCGGAATGGAAACGGACCGCGCTTCGCCGGGCCGAAGAAAGACCTTGGCAAACCCCTTCAATTCGTTTTCGGGCCGGTCGGGGCGGCCTTTCGGGTGGATGTATACTTGAACCACCTCCTGCCCTGACCGCTCCCCGATATTGCTGACCTTGACCTCAACCCGATACGTGCAGTCATTTTCACAGACGAGCCTCATTTCACTCAACATGAAGCGGGTGTAGGAAAGCCCATGGCCGAAGGGGAATGCGGGTACGATTCCCTTGCGGTCAAAATGGCGATAACCGACCCGGAGACCTTCACGGTAGGGGACGGGGATCGAGTCATGTGGCTTGCCGTGCAGGGTGAATAACGGCGGCTGGTTGGCGAGGCTCTTGGCGACATCATAAGCACCGAAGGCCGAGGCATCTTCCCAGCGGCGGGGCAAACTGATCGGAAGTTTCCCCGAAGGATTCACATCGCCGAAGAGGATTCCGGCCAACGCGGCGCCGCTCACCTGGCCGAGGTACCAACTTTGAATCACCGCCGGCACCCGATCGAGCCAGGACTCCATCGCCACCGCTCCGCCCGCAGAAATGACCACCACGGTACAGAGATTCAATTCCTGAACCTTGCGGATCAACTGGACCTGATTTGTGGGAAGCTCGAAGGGGCGGTCATGCCCTTCCCCTTCGATTCGTTCATCGAACCCCGCGCAAACGATGGCGACATCACAATTCCGGATCCGTCCGGCTAACGGTCCGTCTATACCCGCTTTTTCCCCTCCATCCGGAATGAAGGGGGCGTACAGGACATCGATTTTCTGGCCCGAACGTTGCCTGATGCCATCCAGAATATTGTCTCGGCAGTAGGGGTCAACCCGAGCGGCGCCCCCTCCGCTGGTCGGAGTCGACGAGGCATTGGGGCCCAGCAGAACAATTTTCTTCAGCCGCTTCGCCTCCAGCGGTAGGGTATCCCTTTCGTTTTTCAGCAACACGATCCCTTCCTGGGCTGCCTGCAGGGCGATGCGGGCATGAGCCCGCCATTCTGCATCACTCAGATCCGGAGCTTTATCGGAGGCTGGGAAAGCACTCAGGCTGATGCGCAACAGGCGGCGTACCTTGTCGTCCAGGTCTGCCTGGCCGATCTTCCCGGCCGCAACCGCCGCCCGGACATTTCCTCCTGTCATGAAATCGGCCTTGGGCATCTCCAGATCGAGACCGGCTTCGATAACCCGGGGACTATACACCGAAAGCCAATCCGACATGACGATACCGGAGAATCCCCAATCGCGCTTGACAATATCCCGGATCAATTCCATATGCTCGCTGCAGTGAACCCCGTTCAGCTGATTGTAAGCGGTCATCAACGCCCGGCAACCTCCTTCCCTGACGGCTGCCCGGAAGGCCGGCAGGTAGATCTCATGGAGCGTTCGCTCGTCGATCTGCGAATCGGTCCGGTGCCGGTCGTATTCCAGGCTGTTACCGGCCAGGTGCTTGACCGTGGCCCATACTCCCCGGCTCTGTACTCCCTTGATAAACGCCACGGCGATTTGTCCGGCCAGAAAAGGGTCTTCACCGTAGTATTCGAAATTCCTGCCATTCTGCGGGATGCGGCAGATATTGACTCCGGGCGCAAGTAGAATTCCCACGCCCTTGGCCCGGCACTCACGGCCGATCGCCGCTCCGACTTCCCGGATCAGGGCCGTGTTGAAACTGGCCGCCATGCACACCGACGCCGGGAATGCGGTGGCTTTGCCCATATCTTTGATCCCCATCGGGCCGTCGGCCATCCTCACTTCGGGAATATGTAAACGGGGGATCCCCCGCAGGTAAAAGCCTCGATCTCCGCCAAGCAACGAGATTTTTTCTTCCCAGGTCATTCGGGCGATCAGAGCGGAAATCCGCTCTTCAAGCATAATATCCTCCCCAATCCCCGATAATTGCAGCCTCAGCAACAGCGTTACGGCTATCAGCAGCCGCAAACCCGTGTTTTTCATCCGTTTCCACCTCAAAGATCAGCGGAATTGTTCCCGGCACCAAGCGATGAATCGGCGGTGCAAACTATCGGATGGCTCAATTCCCTGATCACAAAACCAGGAAGCAAACATGTATGCGGCAATCTCGTTGGGATGGTCGATTCCCGTGGTCACCGGGAAGCGATTGGTGAATCCGGCTACCGCCGACATGGGATGAAGCCGAGGAGCGCCTTTTTGCCTGACGACCCGAAAAGACCGGCCACTTTTTTTTACTTCCACGACGGTTTCGACAAAATCCCTGCCCAATTGCGGCAGGGTATCGGTTGACCGAAAAATGACCCGCACCCAAAAGCAGCGGTTCCCGCTCGGGTCAGCCGGAATCACCCATTCGGGGTAAACGGCATCCGGGTTGGTGACCCGCCGGATCTCGAGCTCTTCACAGCTTTCGACCACGGCGCGAACGAACCCCCATCCCTTTTCGAACCAGCAGGCGAATTGCCAGGGAAAAAACCGCTCCCAAACATGAACCTGTTCGTGAACCAACAATTGCGCCGCTTCCGGCAACCACGCCGTGTCCCGCTCCCTACGGAGCCAATCTTCGGTCAACCGGGCCACCCGCTTCTCCGGCAGGACAATGCAGAGCCCGCGAGTAAAAGAGAAGCCGCCGCACAGTTGATTTTGAACTTTGATGAGCCGCCAGGGATGAAGGGCCATTCTGGTCATCCCGGCCGCGAGCAGGCCGGTGTTGATCTGACCGACGAGTGCGGTCAACGCCTGCCGTTCCGGCGGAGTGAATTCCATCACCGCCGCGGCGAAGCGGACCTTTGCTTCGACGCTCACTCCGTGAGGAGTGGCCGATTTCACCGGTTCCTGAGTATACGCGGCCAGCTCCATCGGTTGAAGCATCCGAAAGAACGAGTCGAAGGAATCGCTGGTCAGCTGGCTGCGCCCTTCGCTCTCCGATAGCAGGTCCACCCGCGGACGTACCAGCCGGCTCTGACGGACAGTGGCTACCTGCGAGGGGGTTAGGCTTCTCGGCCCGATCCGTTCACTGAACCGACCTTCCCCCATCAGGTTGGGACTCTTTTCGGACACATCGGGGTCATCAGCCGCATGTTTCAGTCCGAGATTGTGACCGATTTCGTGAGCGATGGCAAAAGCGGTCATGGCGAGATCAGTCGAATCTGTCTGACCGCTGAGGGCGACGAAGGTGATGTTGCCGTTCATCAACCCACGCCCCAGCGGGCCCGGCCGCCCATCGACCCGGTTGACGAAAAAGAGATGGATCAATACCGCATCCTCTCTGATAACACTCCTTTTCCGGGCGATCTCCACGATGGTATCCAAATTGATCCGGCCGTCGCGGGCGGCGGTATGATCGAGGAACAACGGCTCCAAAAATGCCAATCCGATCCCGGCCGGCCGGAAAGCCTGCGTGACCAGATCAACCGGCAGATCCATGGAGGCTGGTTCAGTTCCCGAGTTGTTCCGGGTAATGATGGGTTGAACCGTCAGGACAAAAGGCGTCAATTTCTCCTCATCTCCGGTTCCGGGTGGGATGGTTTGCGGGAAAACCGGGTGTGGCCACACTATTTCCAAACTGAATCGCATCAGGAGCAAGCATAGCAGTCGATTCATCTTCTTTTTCATTCTCATTTTCCGTCCGTCACCTTCTGTTGCTGGTGCAAATCTATCCGAAACACATAGGCATGCTCGCAGGGAGCGGTTGCCGGCGAGATTTCCGGCGGGACGATCCGCAAGCCGGCTTCCCGGGTGTACACCCACTCCACTTCGATCGAAGAGCCCAGCATCCTTACTTTTTGGATGGAATTGAATCCGGCTCCCCGTAAAACGATCGGACTGGTCGGCCATTGCAGGCAGATCAGATAGATGGCAGCGTTCTTGCGGGTGAAACGGATGAAATCGGGCGCCTGAATGGAGGGAGCGGTCTGCGGCATGGTGCCGTAAATGGCATCCCCGTTTACTTTCAGCCAGTTACCGATGTCGCGGAGCCGTTGTTGCTGGATGACCGGGATGCGGCCATCCGCAGTCGGACCGACATTCAACAGGAAATTGCCCCCGCGGCTGACCACCTGAATCATCTCATGGATCAATTCGCGGGAGGTGCGGTAGTCGTCCAGGTTCTCGGCGCGGTTATAGCCGTAGGAGCCGCCGATGCCGCGGCTCTCTTCCCATGGATGCAGCAAGTCGACCTTGGCATCGGCATATTCGCTCGAATAGTAATCGCCGTGCTGCCCCGGCATACCCAGGCACCACCTGTCGTTCACCACTACTTCATCCCGATTGGGCGCCTGGTTGTAGAGCCAGGCCAGGAATTCACGGGTTCGCCAAAATTCAGCCGGCTCATCCCATTCGCCGCTATCGGCGAAGAGAACCGAGGGTTGATAGGTGAGAACCAATTCCCGCAATTGCGGAAGAAGGTGTTCGTCCACATACAGGTGACGGGGGATGCCGTATTTTTCAACGATCTTTTTGTCCAGGAAGTATCCCGACGGGTGTCGGCGGGTCGGGCAGCTTTCCCATTCGATGATCGAATAGTAGAGTCCCATCTTCAGGCCATGGCGGCGGACGGCGGCGCTCAACTCGCCCACCAGATCACGGTGCGGGCCTGTTTCCATGCTGTTCCAGCCATGTTTGTACGGACTGCGGGTGGGCCAGAGACAGAATCCATCATGATGCTTGCTGGTGAGCACCACATATTTCGCTCCGGATTGTCGAAAGAGCGACGCCCAGAATTCGGGATCGAACAACTCGGCTTTGAAGAGCGGGGCGAAATCACGATACTCGAACTGCTCACCGAAGTTTTTCCGATGAAACGCATCGCCCCCTTTGGCCTGATCGCCGATCACCCGGGCATAATACCATTCGGCATAGGATGCATAAAGCTTGCTGTCGAGCGGCCTCCAGGCCGGAACCGAATAGATACCCCAGTGGACGAATATGCCGAATTTCGCCTCCTGGAACCAGGCCGGGATCGGACGCTGGTCGAGCGATGCCCACGTGGGTTGGAATTCTCCGGCCGATTCTGCAGCGGCGGTCATACCGGATATCATGGTTGCGACCAGCAATACCTCGGTTATTCTGTTCATGTCCTCTCCTTGACTCCCAGCACAGCTGCGATTTCCTCCTGCAGGTTTACCCTGGATGTTCTTTGCAGGCCCCGTTTCATGATTCCTCGCAATGCCGTTTCATCCATTCCCGTGATCAAGGTTTGAGCCTTGGCGATAAAACCCGGGTTGACGCTGATACGGTCGATGCCGAGCCCGACCAATTTGGCCAGGTTTTCGGGGGATTGCCCCCATTCGCCGCAGGAACTGACTGGAATCCGGCGTTGACGGGCGCTCCGAACCGCCAGGCTGATCAGACGCAACAGGGCAATTTCTGTGGCCGCAGCCACGCCTCTTCCAGAATCGTTCAACCGGTCGCAGGCGCTCATATATTGGATGAGATCATTGGTACCGATGGAAAAAAAATCCGAGCATTGCGCGAGATAATCGGAAACAATGGCTGCTGCCGGAACTTCAATCATGACCCCGAGCTCGATCGATTGCCGGGCTTGATTTCCCAATTGGCTTTGGCACTCATGTAATATTTCCCGGCAGCGGATCACCTCTTGCGCATGGGTGACCATCGGGATCATGATCATTATCTTCGCTGGCCGGAGAATGCGCAGGATCGCCATCAGTTGCGGACGTAGCAGAGTGTCGGGGTGAGCCAGAGCCAGGCGGATTCCCCGCAACCCCAGTGCCGGATTCGCTTCGGAAGGCATCTTCAAATTGAAAACCGGCTTATCGGAGCCGAGGTCGAACAACCGGATGATCACCTCCTGACCGGGAAATTGATCCGCGATCTCCTGATACAGCCGATACTGTTCTTCCTCGTCGGGGATGCTGGGATAGCCGGCGAACAGAAACTCGGTCCGCAGCAGGCCGATACCTTCACTCCCAGCGACCCTGGCGCTTGCAGCCATCCGGACCGAAGAGATGTTCGCAGCGATGCGGATGCGCACTCCGTCAGCCGTTTTTACCGGAGGAAAACCGGCATCATGATTCCGCTCCGCAACTTGGACCGGACCGGAGAGTCTCACCCTGTAACGTTTCAACGTTTTCCGGTCGGGATCGACGATGATCTCGCCACCATCGCCGTCCACCAGAACCGGAACTCCATTTCCGATTTCGGAAATCCGGTCACCCAGGCCCAACACTGCGGGGATCCCCAGCGACCGGGCCATGATCATCCCATGATCGTTCCGGTTCCCGCCGCCCAGGCAAATCCCAAGGAACAACGGTTCGGCGGCTGGTGACAGATCCATGAAGGAAAGCTGGTCGGAGATCACCACTGCCGGCCTTGGCAACGACAATTCCGGTCTTGTCCGGTGATCAGAGAGCCCGGCCAGCACCAGGCGGGAGAGTTCCCGCAGGTCTCCGGCCCGGACGCTCAGGTAGTCATCTCCCTGGTTCTCCAGCAACCAGGCGAACTCCTCGAAACCATTGTACACTGCCCACTCGGCAATCACCCGCTCCTGAAAAACAACCTCGCGGATCCGGTTCCGAAGTTCCGGATCATCCAGAACCTGGGCATTGGCCGATACGATCAGCTGGTTTTCCTTTTTGCTTCCGGAGTTCTTCTCGATCAGCTTTTTCGCGCTGAGCATTGCCTGTTCTGCCCTTTCCCACTCGACCCGGAGGTCATCCGAAAACCGTTTCTCCGGGATGAGTTCCCGGCGATCCCAGCGATACGCCTTTCCACAGGCGATGCCCGGAGCCCCGGAAATTCCTTTGATGATCGTCATTCTTTCGGGGTAAACCCCGCCTCCACCAACTCCCGCAAAGCCGTAAGCAACTCTTTCGCATCGCCCCCTTCGGCGGTCACCCGGACCATTCCACCGCTTTTTACACCGAGGGACATCAATCCCAACATGCTTTTCCCATTCACCTCCGGCTTTTCTCCAAAACGAACCCGGACCGAGCTCGCATAAGCCGACGCTGTCCGGGCAAACAATGCCGCCGTCCGCGTATGGAACCCGACCTCGTCGTTCACCGCCAGGATGATCACCTGCGGCTCCAGCCGGTTCATTGCCCCCCCCCGGCAAATAGACCTACGGCACGATCGATCGTCCCGACCGGATCGATCAGTGCTTTATTGACGGGGAGTTCAAGAATTTTTTTTCCGGAAAACCGCCCCTTATCGGAAATGGTTATCGCCCTGGCAAAAATCACCAGATCGGCCTGGGCGATTTCATCGGGTTGCAACCGCTTGCTGATTTTATGCCCCCCCTGCTCTTCTGTAAAAACAGCAAAGCCGCGTTTTTCCGCCTCCTGTTTCAGGGCCAGTGCCGCCATCCGGCTCTGCGCCACTCCGGCCAGGCAACTGGTGACAATCGCGATTTTCATCCTTTCACCTCCCTCATTTCAGCCATTTCCCGCCCCTCCGGTTCGTCGCCGATACGTTTCCTCCCTTTCAAAAAATTGACCACCAGAGCTACCGTGACCACTCCGAGCGCCAGCGATCCCCAATAGACCAGTGGTTGATCAAAAAAGAACCACTGGGGAACGCCCAGTACCGGCGTATACAGTTTCAGCGCAAACCAGCCGGCGGCCACTCCGGTCACCACGCAACCGCAAACCGATGCCGCCGTCACCCGGACCAGATCGCCCGCGGCCAGGGGAATGACGATCTCGGTAAACCCGCCGATCAAGGCATAGATCCAGGATTGCTTCGCATAACCACGCTCTTTTTCACTGTAGAGCCGCGGTGCCAGCCGCACCGCCAGACACATCCCCAGAGGCGGGACAGTGACGAACGCTGCCGTTATCCCCAGCGGTGTGTATATTTTCATTTCCATCACCGCTGTGGCAAAGGTGCTCTGCGTCTTGCTGAACGGACCGCCAAAATCGAGCCCCCCCAATACCCCCATGGCAGCGCCTAAAAAAGCTCCTCCCTGTTTTTCAAGGGAAAAGAGAACCCCCTTGAGTTGATTCATCAACCAGGCCACAGGTGTACCGATGACAAAAGTCAGGAACAACGCCACGATCAGAGTGCTGAACACGGGCGCGACCATTCCCCAGGTACTCCGCCACAATTCGGACAACTCGATGCGGTTGAACATATGGGTCAGATACCCCACCAACAACCCCCCCAGAACCGCCCCCAAATATCCGACTCCGGACTTCTGGGCGAGAAAACCGACCACCAGGCCGGGAGCGATTCCGGAATTGTCGGCGATACTGTAAGAAATATATGCCGCCATGACGACAATGAAATAGGAAATGCCGATTTCACCAACCTGTTTGAGCATCGGCCACAGCGGACTCGTTCCCAGTCGTCCCCCAAGCGACGCCAAACTCCCGATGAAACCGCCAATCAAAAGAAACGGGAGCATGAAGGAAACACCGGTGCGGAAATGGAGCCCGGCGTTTTTCCAGACCGCCTTGGTTTCCTCAAGAAATTTCATGAGCGCTCCGCTGCCGACTGTTCTGCAGAATGTCCTGACACTCTTCGGCATCCGACGGATCCATCCGTTCGAAAAGGGGAGTGGCGGATATATCCTGAAATTCGGATGGACCGATGCGCCGGTCATTCAGAGACAATCCAAGGCCCACCTGATCCAGGAACCGTTCGATATCGGTGCAGAAAACCCGGGCCGCTTCCCCGTCGGTCAAGCAGCGACAGTCACCCCGGAGTGTCCGAGCCGCTTTGGCGAACTTTGCCGAACTTCGAATCATGCGGGCCTGCATAAATTCTGGATACACCATGGCCAGGGTTTCCCCATGCGCGATTTGCGGGCATACTCCGCCTATGATCTCGCCCAGGGGATGGGGAATGGAGGCGCCGCCGTTGGCCAGGCAGATTCCCGCCAGGGTATCGGCCCAGGCCAAATTTTCCCGCGCTTGCAGATCGGTTGGATTTCCCAGCGCCAGCGGCAGGTTCTCCAAGATCAGCCGCATCGCTTCCATAGCCATTTGGTCGGTCGGGGGAGATATGCGGTTTCCCAGAAAACTTTCAAATGCATGGGAGAACGCATCGAAGCCGGTCGCCGCCGTAACCGGGCCGGGCAGCGAAAGCATCAACTCCGGGTCGATTATACTGACCCGGGGAAAACAGGTCGGATGGAAAAGGGTCCGTTTCTCTTTCACTACCGCATCGGTCACAACCGCCGCCTGAGTGACATGGGAACCGCTCCCCGATGTCGTCGGCATGGCCACCAGCGGCAAACAGCCGGGGGCAGCGGGTGGAACCATCCGGAACGGGTCTACATAAAGGGAAAACGCCATTTCCCAATCGATTTTTTCGGTCCCGGAGAAAAAGAGGGAAATCACCTTGGCCGTGTCGATGACCGATCCGCCGCCGACCGCCAGCACGCAATCTACACCTGCATCTCTTCCGGTTCTCAGGCCGTCTTCGACTCCTTCCCGAGTCGGATTGGCGACCAGCCGGTTGAAAACCACCGGAGCGACGCCCCGATCACCCAGGAATCGGCTGATCTCCCCGGAAACAGCGGTGAGAGAAGCCGAAGGTCCGGTCACCAGCAGACAGCGATTGCCAAAATTGACGATCACTTCCCCGACCTCCGCTCTTCTGCCCGGGCCGAAGCGGATTTCAGTGGGCAAATGGAAATCATGCCGTGCCATATTCCACCTGATCGCCGCCGATCATGGCGAACCGGGCCGTAAAATGCCTCAGGCTGAAAACCGGACCCTCATGGATGATAATCAACCCCCTCAAAGTTTCCCGCCTGGCGTAAACATCGGCCATGGCATTCGCCACCACATCCATGTGGCGATTGGTGTACACCCGCCTGGACACCGCCAGCCGGACCAGATCCAGTTCCGGAAAAACAGATGCGCCGGTCTTTTCGTCTTTCCGGGCAAAAGCGCAGGAGCCGAGTTCGACACTCCGGACGCCGGCGGTTTTGTAAAGTTCGACCACGATCGACTGGCCGGGAAATTCCCTGGGGGGAATATGGGGGCAGAAGCGGCGCGAATCGATGTAAACTCCATGCCCTCCGAAAGGACGGATCACCGGAACCCCGACTGCATCCAGCCGATTTCCCAGATATTCCACCTGGCCGATCCGGTTGGCCAGGTAGTCCTCCTCCACCACCTCTTCCAGGCCCCGGGCCAGCGCTTCCATATCCCGGCCCGACTGACCGCCGTAGGTGATGAACCCCTCGTTGATGATGGCGTATTGATTCGCCCGGGCATGGATTTCCGGGGAGCGGGTGCAAAAGAAACCGCCGATATTAACCAGGCCGTCTTTTTTGGCACTCATGACACAGCCATCGACATGGGAAAACATCTCCCTGGCGATCTCCCGTACCGAACGGTCGGCATAGCCCGGTTCCCGTTGTTTGATGAAATAGCAATTCTCAGCAAAACGGGCAGCATCGATCATGACCGGGATACCGTGACGGTGGGCCAGGCCCGCCGTTTTCCGGATGTTCTCCATGGAAACGGGCTGCCCGCCATTGTTGTTGCAGGTCACGGTGATGATGACCAGGGGGATCTGATCCGGACCATGTTCATGGATGAATGAAGCCATATTTTCCAGGTCGATGTTTCCCTTGAACGGGTGATCGCAACGGCCGGTGTCCTTCCCCGCAGCGACCACCAAATCGACGGGGGTTGCACCCTTGATTTCCGCATGACCGCGAAAACTGTCGAAATGCATATTGCCCAGGATATAGGTTCCCGGCCGCACATAAATCTGCGACATGATGAAATCGGCTGCCCGCCCCTGGTGAGTCGGCTGGACGAAGGGAAAACCCATGATCTCCCGGATGACCTTTTCCAACTCATAAAAACTTTTGCAACCCGCATACGATTCGTCCCCCACCATCATCCCCGCCCATTGGTTGGCACTCATCGCCGAGGTGCCGCTGTCAGTCAGCATGTCCACGTACACCCGGTCGGCCTGCAGGCGAAACACATTGAAATCGGCTTCTCTGATCCAACGTTCCCGCTGCTCCCGGGTGCTGACACGGATCGGTTCCACAACCTTGATGCGAAAGGGTTCGGCGGTCAGATATTTCATCGGCCCCCCCCTGGATGCCCAAGTTCGGCCGACGACCGATCGATCGTTTCCCGCACTGCCCGTGTCCCGGCGGTAATCCCCCCTGGAAACTTGAAAATGGCTGAGGAGACAACCACCACATCGGGGCAGCAGGCCATCAACGGACCGAGGTTGTCGGCCCGGATCCCCCCGTCTATGGCCAATTCACAGCGCGGATTTTTTTGATCGATCAGCCGGCGGGCACGGTCCAACAGATCGAGAACGCTCTTCCTCCAGCCCCAGTTGTCGCCCCCATCGGTTTCATCCAGGCCATGCACGACCACATGCAACCGATCAATGTCGTAGATTGCCTCGTCCACGAACGCCAATGGCGTATAAAACCCGATGGTCAGACCGATCTTCAACTTGAAGGTCCGGCAGTAATGAACGATATAGGCCAAAGGCGCGCCGATGAACAACTCGGCAGGAACGATCAACATATTGGCGCCGGCAGCGGCGATTTTCTCGATGAACAACCGGTCACACTCCCGCGAATAGAGATGACATTCGATGGGTTTCCCGGTGACCGGACGGATTCCGGCGATCATCTGATGTCCTCCCATTAGTTGCATATTCTTCAAATCATACATATCGGCCGCATCGGCGTGGATATAATCGGATCCGGCGATATCAGCTTCCCGGACGATATCGGCGAGATGACCGTAGTCGACATGGGCCAGTCCGGCGGCGATCTTGGTCTTATTCATTCACAATTCTCCTGTTCAATTTAATTTCCGGATTATTGTTTGCCAGCGCCCGGTAGATGGAAGTGACGATACCCTCCGGGCTGGAAGCGTCCAACCAGTTTTGCAAATGGCTTTCTTCCAGGGCCAAGCCGGCCACTGCCGAAAGGATATCGATTTGACTGGAATGGGCTTGATTCGATTTATCGTCACGGGGAATCGCCAACAAAAAAACCATCCTCACCCACTCATCGGCGGTCTGCCAATACAATCCAGAACTCCGTCCGATGCACAAGGACGGGGTCAAGACCGAATCGGAAACCGCATGGGGAATAGCAATCAGCCGGCCGCAGTAGGTCGACATCTCCTGCTCCCGAAGCTTCACATCATCCAGAAATCGATCCCGGCTCGACAGCCGATCTTCTTTCCAGAGGAGATCGGTCAGACCGGCCAACACCTCCGGCCAACAATTTCCCCGCATCGACAAATCGATCAGACGCGGGTTCAGAATCGCAACCGACGGAGTCACCTCCCCAGATTCAGCAGGGCCCGATTGGGTTCGATTGATCCTACCTGGAGCCGAGCGATCCACCGAATCGGCAACAGGACAATACACTTTGTTATCCATCAGTGAAACAAAAAGCAGATTCGATGCCATCTCCCCCAGCCGGAGCCTGAAGCTTTTTTTCTTATCCGATGACCGTTTCCGGAAAATCGAGAGGTCAGGAGAAATTCTGGTGATTGTCACAAGATCGGACTGCCGGAGGGAACCGCGGTCGAATTCTCGAAAAGAAGCTGATGGGGTCAGGATTTTACTACTGTCACGACTTGCGACAGTGCTCGATTTGCGACAGGTCTTACGGCCCGTCCTCCTGTTTCAGTGCCTTCAGTTTTCGGTTCAATGTCTGGCGCGCGATTCCCAATAATTGGCTGGCGATCGTCTGGTTGTCGGCCGACTGTTCCATGGCCATCCGGATCAGCATCGCCTCCGCTTCCTGGATGGTGGGCAGGGCGTCGGGAAAAAACGACTCCGGCGATCCTCGTGGCGAACTACTGTTCACCCCGTTGGAGGCACCGGCAAGGTCGCCGATCCGGGTCTGGAAATTCTTCATCGACAACGATCCGGATCGATGGGTACTCACCGCATCGAAGATCATCCCCCGCAATTCGCGGATATTCCCCGGATAATCGTGGCTCATCAGCAGGGAAAGCAGTTCGATGGGAAGTCCGGGTTTTTTCTTTTTCAGAGCGAGAGCCGCCGCTTCGATGAAGTGGTTGACCAGCAGCGGAATGTCATCCAGGCGTTGGCGAAGGGGGGGAATGTGAATATGATGGATATAAAGGCGGTAAAACAGGTCACGGCGGAAATGTCCCGCATTCCGCAATGCATCGATCGGGGTATTGGTGGAGGTCACCACTCGGATGGCCGCTTTCTGAGGAACATCCGCTCCCAACGGATAGTACTCGTTCTCCTGGAGGAGCCTCAGCAGCTTGATTTGGGAAGGAATGCTCAAATCACCAATCTCGTCCAGGAACAGGGTTCCCCGCGAAGCTTTTTCCACCAGACCGCTCCGGCTTTGAAACGCATCCGTAAAAGCCCCTTTCTTGTGACCGAACAGGGTATCGGAAAAAACCGTGTCATCCAGGCCGGCCACATTGACCGATACAAATTCTCCGCTGCGTCCCGAGCAGCGATGGATCGAATGGGCCAGTAGTTCCTTCCCCACCCCGGTCTCTCCGGTAATCAGGATCGGCTCTCCACTGGGTGCCACTGCCCGCACATATTTGAACAGGGACAACATATTCCGGTTCTGGGTCACGATTTCTGCAAAACTCGGTTCACCGACCGGATCGTCTCCGAGCAATTGCCGTTTCATTTCCAGGTTTTCCATCTGCAGGCGTTGGAATTCCAGATGACGCATGACGCTCCCCCGCAGCCGGTTCCGCTCGACCGGTTTCAACAGGTAATCAACAGCGCCGGCCTGCATGCATCTTACCGCGGTTTCCAGGTCATTTTTCCCGGTGACGACGACCACGGGGATTTCCGGATGTGTGGCCGTGATTTCGAGAAGAACCTCATCGCCGCTCAGGCGGGGCATGGTCAGATCGAGCAGGATCAGCGACATTCGACTCTCCTGCAGTATTTTGCGCACTTCCAGACTGTCAGCGCAAAGGAGGATATTGGTCAGACCGAAGCTTTTCAGCGAGAGTTCAAAACTCCTCCGGGAATCCTCCTCGTCATCGACTACCAGAACCGGGTCGGGGGGAATTCTCTCAGTCATTCTTGGCTTCCTCCTTGGTTTCCGGACTACTCGTCGCCGGGAAACAAGCGTCAACGGTCGTTCCCAGGCCAGGCACAGACGTAAAAACAATCCGTCCCTGATGATCGGCAACGATCTTCTTGGTGACAAATAGTCCCAGACCGACTCCGCCTTCGGCCCTGCGGGTGGTAAAAAAGGGTTCTTCGATATACCGTAAATCCTTCTCGGTGATCCCGATCCCCTCATCGCGGACGATCAGGTGAATCATGCGCTCGCCGGGCTCGAAGCGGGTCTGGATCAACAACCCCCGTTCAGGATCGGGGAGAGCGAGGCAGGCGTTCTGCACCAGATTGATCACCACCTGCTCGATCTTCTGCCTGTTCCCCTGCATCACCGGCAGATAATCGGCAAGATTCATCCGAAACTGGTGGGTATGCTTGTCGATCAGTCTCTTCATGAGAGAAATTCCCTCCCGAACCGTCTCGTTCAGATCCAGTTTTGTCGTCTGGAGGCCGCTATCCTGGCGGGAAAAATCTTTGAGACCGTCTACTATATTCTGAATCCGCTGGGAGTTTTTCAGCAACGAATCGAGGATCTCGGGGACGACTTTCGACAAATCTTCATAGTTGAAGCCCCCGATGGAGGCATCGGGATTCAGCCGGCAATACTCGGTCAGGATCGGAATCATTCCCTTCCAGGTCTCCTTCAGCAATCCCGAGTTGAGGGCAATGGCATTGTTGGGATTGTTGATTTCATGTGCCACTCCCGAAACGAGAATCCCCAGCGAGATCATCTTATCCGCCTGGAACAGTTGTTCCCGCTGACGCTGTGCTTCCTTTTGAACGCGCAGGCGATCGGAGATGTCGCGGATGACGACGAATCTGCCCTCCCGTCCCTTCTCGTGCAATGGCTTCATCCGTGCTTCGACCTCGATCACGGAGCAATCCGGCAATACCATCCGAAATTCGCAGGGATCGTCTCCTTCGTCATTCAGATAAAGGTTGACTGTTCCCATTTCTTCGGAAAGAACGAATTCACTCAAGGAACGGCCCCGTAACCCATTCAGGCCGTCTCCCAGCATCCTGGTCGCCTGCAGGTTGGCGTCGACGATACAGCTATTTTCCAGAAGTAGTATCGCCTCGAAAGTGGCATCGGCCAAAAGGTTGTACCGATTCCGGCTGTTCTGCAATTCCCCCTGGATCGTTTTCCGCTCCTCCAATTCCCTGCGGATTTCGCATGTTTGGGCCAGAACCTTCCGGCGCAGAGTCCGGTTCCATATCAAAACAATAGCCATGGAAAACCCGACCAGTGAAAAAAAGGTGAGCATCGTATACCAGAAACGGGGGGTGTTCCAAAAGTATTTTTTCAATCCCCAGCGTTTCTGAATCGCCTCTTTCTCTCCGGTGGTGATCATCGACAGTCCCTTGGACAGAATACGATTCAGGATCGGCCAATCATTCCGTGAAGCGATCGAACTGGAAAAACTGTAGCCGAGAGGTTCTGCAATATAAAGATTGGCGATGCCGCCCTGTTTGATGTAAAAGGTGGCCATCACCTTACTGAGAACAATGGCATCGGCCCGCATCAGGGAAACATCCCGTAAGCCCTGAAGCGGATCGGCCGCCATTTCGATCCGTGAACCGGAGAAGCGTTCCATCAGATATT
>Ga0105099_10000010_pt1 | contig 154231 bp, 132 predicted proteins | sample PPLLak3cmMay2015_2_FD_79138 | JGI IMG/M metagenome (GOLD analysis project Ga0105099, IMG submission 79138) | Freshwater sediment microbial communities from Prairie Pothole Lake near Jamestown, North Dakota, USA - PPLs Lake P8 Core (1) Depth... | ecosystem: Environmental > Aquatic > Freshwater... | reverse complement strand
GCGAGGCGGTGATCATGATCCCGCCGGCAAGTTGCTTTTCCTTGACATAGTTCTGTAGGGTGGGGGTGGGCAGGATACCGGTGGAAACCACCGGAATTCCACTGAAGAGCGCTCCGGCGCAGACGCTATGAGCGAGCATTTCTCCAGAAGGACGAGTATCCCGAGCCAGAGCGATTTTTCCTTTCTGAATGAGAGTGGCGAAAGCTTGTGTGAACTGGATGGCGATCTCGGGAAAAAGTGTCTTGCCGACGATCCCCCGCAGACCCGAGATGCCGATCTTGATCGGGTATCGTTGCTTCATTGCCATTTTGCTCGGATCCGATCGATCTCATCTTGGATGTCGCTACCTTCGCCAATCAAGCGGATGAGAGCCAGAGTGGAAGAAGCGCGGACGCACAGCCACTGATCGCCCTTGCAGCAATAGAAACCGTCTTTCAGGTTGATTCGTTGCGGGTAATCAGCTTGAATTCGATCGAGTACCGCGTATATCGAAGCCTGCGGCAAGGGGAGGATGGCTTTTATTATGCATGGCGGTTCCCACTCCTCCGCCAAACTGGAAAGAGGAACACCCTTTTTTCGCAGCCGTCCGATAATGGACCGAATCCCAAAAAAGGCGTCGAATCCTCTGGAATGGGGTATGTAGACAAAGCTCCCGTTACCTTCGCCGCCCAAGGTCGTATGGAGCTCCCGGGTCATCTGCACAATATCTGGCTGGCCGATGTCGGTCCGGAAAACTTTGACTCCGGCTGTTTTGGCGACTTTCTCGATCAGTCGGGCGGTGGCATAGGAGGTGACCAGGTCATTTCGTTGGTCTTCGAGAAGGATGGAAGCGAGGATTGGCCAGGTCATTTCTTCGGAGAAAATCCGCCCTTTTTCATCGACGATCAGCAATCGGCTGGCGTCGCTGTTGACCATGAATCCGCCGTCACTCCCGCTTTCCCGGACGAGAGCGGAGAGAACGGAAGCATTTTCCGGATTGGGCTCGGGATCCTTTTGCCACGATCCGAGGTCACCGGTAAAAATCGGTCCAAGACGGATTTTGAGTGGTTTTTCAAGGCGGCGGGCAATCTCGGCGCCGAATCCGTTGCCGCAATCGATCATGAAACGGAGTGGGCGTTCCTCCTGATCGGGAATGAAAAGAGTCTGAAAGTACCGGTCGAGCCAACGGGGATCTCCGGTCAGGGCTGGGCCGGTTTGGGCATAGGAGCGGAAGGAAAACTGTCCGGAATGGTAGAGATTGAACATTTCCTCGCCTTCCTGCGGGCTCAGGTATGCCCCCTCTCTATTGAGAAAGATCAGGGAATTCCATTCAAAGGTGTTGTGATTGGCGGTGATGGCGATACCCCCCCGGAAATGGGCGTGGGGAATGATCCATTGCAGAATGGGAGTTGGCAGGCTCCCGAAATCGACCACTCTGGCTCCGCAACTGGAAACGGCGGCGATGACCGCTTCGCGGATGAATACTCCGGAAGGTCTCAGGTCCGAGCAGATGGCGATGGTGCCCCCGTCCAGATAGGAAGCAAATGCCTGGGTAAAGCGGGCAATCCGGGTGGGAGAGAGTTCATCGAAGCGTCCGCGGATTCCGGATGTGCTGATCTTGATCGCCATTCCGACCATTATAAAAGCGGATCGATAGCGAGTCAATCACCCCAGCAGAAAAATACAACAGGAAATGGTTTTTCAATCCAACCAGATCATGACCTTGCTTTCCCCGTTCCTTTCTTCGACTTCCATGACTAGCTCCGGTCCGAGTTTGACGATCTCCTTCAGAGTTCGGTCATTCCAGTCAACATGGCAACCGATGGGAACGGCATCATTACGATCTTGGTCACCCCTCCCGATATCGAATCCCGCTTCAATGAGCCACAGTGGCAGGGCGACTTCGATCAATTCATGATCTTCTCCGTCATATACCAATATGTTCAACCGTTTTACGCTGCCTTGACGATGCGGATGGGTAAGGTGGATCCGGTCTATCTGAGTTTCAGCCCGTACGAACTGGTCGAAGGGGAGATGGTAACATTTTTGCTTATGAATCCTGATCCCGAAACAGCCATTGAGTGCCAAAAGGGATAAAATCAATAGAATGGCAAAGATGATTCTCTTCAGCATATCGACCTCCAAAATCGTTTTCCATTCATCCAACGATTGCCGGGTGAAAAAGTTGACAGCGAATATGGTTTTTAATTTTCACGCTCATGGTAAAGCTGGACGCCAATGTTCTTCTGAAGTCGGGAGAGAACCCTGTGGATCTCCTCCTGGTCACGGGCACGGATCACATGTTTGAGGAATTCCATATTCATGCAGATCTTTTCCAGGCGTCCGACTGAATGGGGATTGAAGAGAATCTCACTCAGCAGTTGCTCATCCTCGGTCAGGAGCCGGCGAGCGATCCCCATATGCCGCGAAAATGTCGTCCCCGGAACCTCGGTGCCGTTGATGCAGGCGGCGAAAGCAATGGTGGCGGCAAAGGGGAGGGTCAGAGAATAGGCCATCATTTCGTCGTGATCGGCAAAGGAATATTCCCATACCTCGAAGCCGTTACGGGTGGAAAATCGATGAAAGAAACCTTTCCCGGTTTGATCCGATTCGGAGATGATGATCATGTTTTCCCGGCATCCCCGGCGCCGACCGCAGGTTCGTGGCCCGAACATGGGGTGGATGGATACATAAGGGTGATCACCGTTTCGATAAAACTGAGGCAAGGCCCCCTTGATGGAGGCGATGTCGGCCAGAATACAGTTTTGCGTAAGAAAAGGGAGAACCTGGCGAAAGGCGTCCTCGGTGTGGCGGATGCTGACGGCATTGATGAGGATTTCAGGCTGAAATGGGACGAAGTCGGTCAAAGCTGAAGCCCGGATTACTTTTGGCAATAGCCCGATCCGTTCCTTTTCCCGATCGAATGCCAGGACTTGATGCTCGGCCATCAAGCGCCTGGCGAACCACCGCCCCATTGCTCCGGTTCCAATGATCCCGATTTTCATTTTACGCCTTCCCGTATGAGCCGAGGAATTTGTAGAAAGTCGAAATCTCGCGGATCTTGTCGAGAGCCGAGGTAACTATGGGATCATCGGCCGAACCGATCAGATCGACAAAAAAAAGGTATTGGCCGGGATCAGCCTTCACTGGGCGGGATTCGATCCGGGTCAGATTGAGCGAGGCTTCGGCAAATAGTCGCAAGTTCTGGTAAAGGGCGCCAGCGTGATGATGGGTGGAGAAGATCAGGGAAGTCTTTTTTTGGTTCATCGGATTTTGGTTTTCATTTCGTGATAGAACCAGGAAACGGGTCATGTTGTTGGGTTCGTCTTCGATGTTGGTCAGAAGCGACTCCAGCCCATACAGTCCGGCGCACAGACTGCCGGCAATGACGGCGGTTCCATCGATACGATTCTCGGCCAGCCAGCGGGCCGCACCGGCCGTATCGAAAAAGGGGCGCGCCTCCAATTTCCGTCGCTCAATGAACCGTCGGCATTGCGCCAGTGCCTGCGGATGCGAACAGACCGTGTGGATGTCGCGGATCGAAGTTGAAGCCAGGGTCAGCAACTGATGGTGAATGGGAAATTCATGCTCGGCGGCGATGAAGAGGTTTTTCTCAACCAGCAGGTCGTGGACCTCGGTGATCATCCCTTCGGTGGAATTTTCTACAGGGACGATGCCGAGATCAAAATCACCTGCTTCCACTTTTTCAAAGACCTCTCGGAATCCGGCTACGGGCATGGGAGCATGGTCTGAAAAGGCCTGAAGGGCCGCCATTTCACTGTAGGAACCGTGGTCGCCCTGGAATCCGATCAGTTTCAATTCCTCGTTTTCCAGTGCATGGCTTTCAGCGATGATCCGTTGAAACAACATCTCCAGATAATCAGCCCGCAGCAGGCCGGACCCATACTCCTTGATGTTGGCGATAACTCTGGCTTCTCGCTCCGGATCGATGGCCAATGCTTTGTGTTTTTTGGTGCGCACGGCAAGTTCCAGCCGTTCACCGAGAAGTTTGACCAGTTGCAGGTCGATGCGGTCGATTTTCTTGCGGATTTCAGTCAATTCCATGGTTTACCTCGATATGAATGGATTTAGAAAGCGAAGGTGGGAAAATTGGGTGAAGGATCCTCGTTTTGAATAGAGTCGGGGGCATTTCGATTTCCTCTAACGGGGGGAGGGTCGGTCAGGAAACCTTATAGCCCCACCGTTAGGTAGGTAAAGGTAAAGTAATAATAAAAGGCGGGGCGGGGCAGGCAGGATTCTTCAAATTGTGTCCTGACCATGATTGCGGGTACTCTAACAGAAAAAAGGCGGGGAGTCAACAGAAACAGTTCAATTTTATCAGAAATTATGATTAAATAGAAACTCACCAGGAGGAATCATGAAATCACGATGCTGGGTGGTTCTCTTGCTGACTTGCGTATTGTTGCCGCTAGATGCGGCCGAGAAAAAAGCAAGTCTCACGCTCGATCCGGAGAAATCGTTTGGGAATATCACTTACCGGGACATAGGCCCAACCAGTCAAAGCGGTCGTTTTGTCGATATCGCCGTGCCTCTGCAAACTCCCTGGACTTTCTACATGGCGACCGGCTCCGGCGGACTGTGGAAGACCGAGAACAACGGCATCACCTTCACCCCGATTTTTGATCGGGAGGCGGTCTTTTCCATCGGTGCCGTCGCCGTCGCCCCATCACAACCCGATCATATCTGGGTCGGGACGGGTGAATCCAACAATTCCCGCAGCATGTACTGGGGAAACGGGGTGTACAAATCCACTGACGGTGGCAAGACCTGGAAACATCTCGGTTTGACCGACACCCATCATATCGCCCGCATCGTGATTCACCCGACCGACCCGAATATCGTCTATGTCGCCGCCATGGGTCACCTCTTTTCTGACAATGCCGAGCGCGGCTTATACAAAACGGCCGATGGCGGAAAAACCTGGACAAATGTCCTTCCCTTACAGGTTAAAGATCGCCATGTCGGCATAACCGACGTAGCGCTCGATCCGCGGATTCCGGAGACCGTTTATGCCGCTTCCTACGACCGGTTGCGCAAGCCCTGGACCTACCAGATCGGCGGTATCGGCAGCCGCATTTATAAATCGGTCGACGGCGGGAAAACCTGGAAAAAACTGGAAAATGGACTTCCTGGAGGGATCATCGGTCGGATCGGCCTGGATGTCTATCGAAAAAACCCGGCCATTCTCTATGCCTGCGTGGAAAACGCCAACAAACCGGGGATGAGCGAAGTTGATCGGGAAGCGGAGATTCTCGCCGGGAAAGCCAGCACCGGCATGATCGACGGCGAGGTCTTCCGGTCTGAGGATCATGGAGAAACCTGGCGAAAAGTGAATCAGGAAAAACAAAACATCGGCGGAGCTCCCGGTTACTATTATGGCCGGATCATTATCGATCCCAATGACGACCAGGTCGTCCATGTACTCAGCGCCGCCTCCTGGGGAACACGCGACGGAGGGAAAACCTGGATCCGGCGGCCGTTACGTTTCGGCGGCGACGATCATGCCCTGTGGGTCGACCCGGTTGACTCCCGCCATATGATCATCGGCTATGACCATGGGCTTGGAATCACCTACGATGGCGGGAAGAACTGGATGCGTCCTGACAATCTACCGTTGGCGCAGTTCTACAGTGTGGGATTCGATTATTCCCGTCCTTACCGTGTAGCCGGAGGAATGCAGGATAACGGATCGGTGGTCGGGCCATCGAACCGCCGTGATTATGGACCGATCCACTTCGAGGATTGGTATTCGGTCGGAAGTGGCGATGGAATGTTCAATGTCTTCGATTACCGGACCAGCCGCTTCCTTTACAGTGAATCGCAATTCGGTGTGATCAGCCGGATCGACCTGAAAACCGGCGAACGAAAAAGCATCGGTGGGCAACAGAAAAAGCCCAATCTCCGATTCAATTGGTGCGCTCCGATCGTGGTCTCTCCTCATGACAGCGACGTGATCTATCATGGCGCCAATGTACTGCTGCGGTCATCCTTTCGCGGCGAATCATGGGATGAGATCTCTCCCGATCTGACCACCGCCGATCCCAGCAAATTGGCAACCGGCAAAGGCGGAGATGGGAATATTCAGTACTGTACGATTACCACTGTTAACGAATCGGTTCTTCAGAATGGCCTTATCTGGGTCGGCACCGACGACGGGAATATTCAACTCACCCGGGATGGGGGGAAAACCTGGAAAAAGGTGAATGAAAATATCAAGGATCACCCCGGGTACTGGGTATCCCGCGTCATTGCCTCCAGACACGCTGTGGGAACCGCCTATGTGTCGCTCACCGGGTATCGCAACGACGACTTCCGCCCATTTCTGTACAAAACGACCGATTTCGGGGAGACCTGGATCTCCATAGCGGGGAATCTTCCGGCCGAACCGGTCAATGTTGTCCGTGAAGACCCAGTCAATTATCGATTGCTGTTTGTCGGGACCGACCTCGGCATCTACGTTTCATTCGATGGTGGCAAAAAGTGGTCTTCGTGCCGGGGGGATATGCCCACTCAGCCTGTCCATGACTTGCAGATCCATCCGCGCGAGCACGATTTGATAGTCGCCACTCACGGCCGCGGAATATTCATCGCGGATGTATCCAGTTGGCAGGAAATGACTCCGGAGAACCTCCGGAAGGATCTTCATCTTTGTGCAATTGAGCCGAAAATACTTTGGACGTGTCCGATTCGTCCGGAAAGCGCTTCCGCCAATTTTCCCGGTAAAAGCGAGGCACGGGAGATGATGATCAGTTATTTCTTGAAAACGGCGCGGAAAGAAGATACGATCATCCGGATATTTCAAGGTGATAAAAAAATCAGCGAATTCAAAGGCCCGGCCACGTCCGGTTTGCACACCATTGCCTGGGATATGTGTGAGCACCGCCCCCGTACCGAAGACGAGAAAAAGATGTATGAGCGGAGACTGCGTTTGACTGAAGAATACGGAATCAGAAATATCGGCAGCCCCGATTATGTTTCCATCCCCCTTTCCGCCGGGACCTATCGGGTCGAATTGGAGGCCGGGAGCACGGTTCTCACCACCGATGCCGTCATTTTGGCCGATGAATGGTTGGAAAACGAAGGTTGACCCAACCATGAGGTCCCTGCTGCTACTTGTTCTAATAACTGTTCTGCACTCGGGAATGACTCCGTTTGATGCAAAATTGAAATCCACGGTCGGTGAATGGGATGAAAACCGGCTGGGAAATCACCGGGTTCAGGTTCGGGTTGAAAAAGGCAGTGAAGCCGTTTACATCCGGATCCCCTGGCGACGCCGCGATACGGCTCCAGAACGGAAGCGGGTGATCATCATAGACGCCGCAACCGGAAATGAACTGAAAAATGTATTCCCGTTGAGTATCACCCGGGAAGAGGGTGAATTTATTTTTCAACCCGAAACAGTTCCCGGGGATTGTTTTGTCTATTATCTACCCTTTCAAAGCTCGGGTTCGCCCAATTACCCCAGAATCGTCTATCTCTCTCCGGAAAGCAGGTCCAACGATCAATGGCTGAAGCGGTTGGGAGACACCGCGACGATCCGGTCTCGGCTACGGAATAAGACTATCCCTGAAGCGGCTCTGGTCAGATTTCAATCGAAGGAGGAATGGGACTCCTTTTTCCCCATGGAGCGGATCGCGACCCCCGCCGAAACGGCCATGATCGTCTCGCGGCATCGGGGACACCCCTTTCTCCTGTTTGCCGAGGATCGCCGCAACCCGGTCCGGATGAACCGCGATATCCCCGATAAATGGATAAAACCGGGACCCTTCAATCTTCTCGAAACAGAGGCTGCTCCCGGGGAGTACTTGACCTTTCAGATCGCACTTTATGCTGCTTTCGGGCCAGTCACGATTTCAAAGCTTGAGGTCTCGGACCTGATCTCTTCCACTGGAGAATTCTTGGTTTCCGGCCAGTCATTCACCTGTTTCAACCTTGAGGGGATCGACTGGCGTGGGAATTCATTTCGAAAAGTAGTTGAGGTCGGTGCCAATATGGTTCATCCCTTTTGGGTGGGGGTGATGCTTCCCGATTCCGTACACCCAGGATTATACCGGGTCATCGCCACCCTGACCGATGGGAAGGGGATTCAAGACTCGATTCCCGTTTCGATCCGGATCTCTGGGCCTCCGATTCCCGCACACGGAGATGATGATCCAACAAGGTTGTCAAGACTTCGGTGGCTTAATTCGCAACTCGCAGCAGAGGATGATCCGGTCGCTCCCTTTTCGCCATTGAAGCGCAACGGAATGCGGATTTCCCTGTTGGGCCGTGATCTGGAAATCGACAACAACGGGTTTCCCAGACAGATCCATTCCTATTTTACTCCGGCTATGACCGGGATCGGTTCCAATCCGCGCCAAATCCTGGGGGATGCAATCCGCTTAGTCGTTACCGATGCGGAAGGGAAAGAATTCTCAAAAATGCATGGGAAGGTTGAATTTTCAAAGGAAACCGCCGGAAAGATCGGATGGAGGTCGACCGGTCGATACGGCCCGATTTCGATGAACCTAGAAGCCGCCATCGAATTCGATGGTTTTGCCGAATTCGACATCTCTCTCACCGCTGAGCGCTTCACCCGGGTGAATGACATCGATCTGGTCGTACCGATACAAGGTGATGTCGCCCGATATATGACCGGTCTCGGTTTTCGAGGCGGATTCAAACCGGATGTCTTTTCCTGGAAATGGGATACAAAGAACAATCAGGATTCGATCTGGCTTGGTGATGTCAATGCCGGTTTGCAATGCGCTTTTCGGGATGTAAATTATTCCCGGCCGCTCAACACCAACTTTTACCTGCTCAAACCTTTGCAACTGCCGCCTTCCTGGTACAATAACGGCAAGGGAAGCATCGGTTTGGAAAGAAACGGAACACTGGTCCGAATCCATGCCGCCAGCGGTGCTCGGGAAATCACAAAAGGCGAGACGCTCCATTTCGTCTTCACGCTGTTGATCACCCCTTTTAAACCGCTGAACACCAAAAGCCAATTCCAGACCCGGTACTACCACGACTTCAAACCAGTCGACGAGATCCGTGCCACCGGGGCCAATGTCATCAATGTCCATCATGCCAACTCCATCAATCCCTATATCAACTACCCATTTCTGCGGCCAACTGCAATGAAACGCTATGTGGAAGAGGCCCATGAAAAGGGGATGAGGGTAAAAATCTATTACACAGTCCGCGAACTCACCAATCGCGCGCCCGAGTTCTTTCCCTTGTTCAGCCTGGGGAACGAAGTCTTTTTTTCAGGCCCAGGCGGTGGCTTTTCCTGGCTTCAGGAACATCTGAACAGCGATTACATAACCGGTTGGCTCGTTCCCGAGTTGAAGGATGCCGCTGTCGTGACCAGCGGAGTTTCCCGCTGGCATAACCATTACGTAGAAGGATTGGCTTGGCTGGTCAAGAATATGAAGATCGATGGTATCTATATCGACGATGTCGCTTTCGATCGATCGACCATGAAACGGGTACGTCGGGTCCTCGACAACGGAGGTCCCGGAGCTCTCATTGACCTTCATTCTGCCAACCAGTTCAATGTCCGCGATGGATTTGCATCCAGCACCAACCTGTACATGGAGCATTTTCCTTTTATCGACCGGTTATGGTTCGGAGAGTACTTCGATTATAATTCTCCCCCCGATTACTGGTTGATCGAGATTTCGGGTATCCCATTCGGGCTGATGGGGGAGATGCTTCAGGATGGCGGTAATCCCTGGCGGGGGATGCTCTATGGCATGACATCACGCCTCCCCTGGTCCGGTGATCCTCGTCCGATCTGGAAAGCTTTGGATGAATTCGGTATCGATACCGCCGATATGATCGGGTATTGGCAGGGCGATGCACCGGTGAAAACCGATCATACCGATATACTTTCGACCGTCTATAAAAAGGAAGAACAAGCCTTGATAGCGCTCGCATCCTGGAACCGGGAGCATCGATTTTGCCGGTTAGCCATCGATTGGCAGCGTCTCGGATTCACATCTCGGCCGATGCGATTGCGTGCCATGGAAATACAGGGCTTTCAAGAATCGGTCATATTCCGGCCCACAGAGCCGATCCCAGTGGCACCCGGGCGGGGTTGGCTGTTGATCCTGGAACCGGTTCCGGACCTTCAACCAAAAAAGGCTCGATAATCAAGGGCAGGCAGCATTTAACCTTGCAAATGATGGTGATTTGTGGTAAATCCAAGCCATGCAAACGGAATTTGAACGCAAACAGATCGAAAATGAATTGATTCGCAGGGAAACCCGATCCACTCTGTGGTATAGCTTGGGAATCATCTTAACCATTCTGATCTATACAGCGATCGCCTATCTGATTCACCCCTCCGGGAAACCATCGGGGAAAATCGTCAATGCCTGGCAGATTTCCAACATAATTGCCATCGTTCTCGTGGCCGTGGTCCTTGCGGTGAGGCGGACTATTTATTTTTCACCGCGGCTGTTAAAAGGCGAAGCGAAATTAAGTCTCATCCTGAAGAAATGGTGTTCCATTGATCGGAAAATGCTGCTCTTCGGAGAATTGATGGGGGGTCTGGGATTGGTTTTAACACTGCTTGGTATGCCTTGGAAACACACCTCCCATTTTTTTGTGGCCGCCATTTTAGTGACGATGGTACTGATGCCCATCCCCTGGAAAGTCAAAGATAAAATTCGCTATTTCGAGAAATTTATCGGAAGATGGAATGAATAGGAATCCTCTTCCAACCGTCGATATCATTATCGAATATCAAGACGGTTTGGTTCTGATCGAACGGAAGAATCCACCCCACGGCTGGGCGTTGCCGGGGGGATTCGTCGATTACGAAGAGACTGTGGAGGCAGCCGCCCAACGGGAAGCCCGCGAAGAAACCGGGCTGATTATCACCGATCTGGACCAGTTTCGGGTCTATTCAGCGGCCGACCGCGATCCCCGGCAGCATACGGTCACAACTGTTTTTACTGCCAGGGGTACAGGCGCTTTGCAGGGTGCCGACGATGCCAGGCAAGCCCGGGTGTTTCCACCCGACCAACTTCCTGAACCCATGGCTTTCGATCATCGCCGGATCATTCACGATTATCTGAAAACGAAAAAACGTAAGTTGTTCAACTTCTCTATGGAATCGAATCGAGGTGAAGACGAAAAAGGAATCGCAATCCCATTGGAAGCCAGAAAAACCAGCGTTCAGGGACAATTACTGAAGGATACGGGAGCGTTACGCAAATACCGGGATATTTTTATCGGCCGTTCCGGATTGATGTCGTTCTTAAAATATGAACTCATCACTTTTTTATTCTCTTCGCTGCAGGGATCGATCGGATTCTTCTTGCGGAAAGTCTTCTACCCCCTCCTGTTCAAAAAAGTCGGCAAGGGTGTGGCGTTCGGACGCCACTTGACGATCCGTCACCCCCATAAGATAGAGATCGGTGATCGGGTGTTCATCGACGATTTCGTGGTGTTGGATGCCAAAGGGGAGCAGAATCAGGGGATCCGTATCGGTGACCAGTGCTTCATCGGTCGAAACACAGTCCTCTCCTGCAAGGAAGGAGATATCCGGATCGATTCGAATTCTTCCATCTCCAATAATTGTTCCCTGTTATCCGAGAGCGAAATCCGCATCGGAGCCTATACTTACATCGCCGGGCACTGCTATCTGGTGGCGGGAGGCAACCACGGGTATGAGGATTTGGACGTGCCTATTTTGTTGCAGAAATCGGTGGACCGGGGCGGGATCGAGTTGGCTGGGAACAACTGGCTGGGTGCCGGTGTCCAAGTTCTCGATGGGTGCCGCATCGAATACGGATCGATCATTGGCGCCGGTTCGACGGTATACAAATCAATTGAAAAGAACTCGATCGCTGTCGGAGTTCCCGCTATGGTCACGAAACGAAGGGGATGACTTGTTTTTTTCTGTAAAATCGAATATTGTATTAAAATATGTAGGAGGACCGTTGTATGGCCAAGAGTGTCCTGCTGGTAGAATATGATGAATCGACGATCTCGGCTATAAAAACACTGCTTGCCCTTCCCTCCCTCGGGATTCATGTCGTTTCCGACGGGGATTCAGCGCTCGCTCATCTCAAGAAAAATCCGGTTGACCTCGTGATCACGGCAGCTATGCTGCCCCGGTTTCATGGATTCAAACTCTGCCAGGACGTCATCAGCCTATATCCAGGGACTCCGGTGATCATCATCTCCGCCATTTATAAAGGTTTGCAATATCGGCATATGGCACTGACCCAATACAAAGCCGCCGACTTTTTTGAAAAGCCTTTGGATAAAGAGAAATTCAAAAAACGGGTCCTTGATGTCATACAAGTCTCTGAAACCGAGAACCCGTCTGTGCCCGATATCCAGAAACCGACAGTGGAAAAACCAACTGAGATTAGCTCGCCTCCGCCCGATACGACTAAATTTCCCACCAAGTGGGAATTCCCGGAGGGAGAGATAAAAGTCACATCGGATGACATTTTCGGTGACCTGATCGCAAAGGTCGATGGCGAGACCACCACTGAAGTCGAAATTGTACTCGATGATGCGGGTGGAGATGGAAAGATCATTACAAGTTCTCCCGTTGCCAAAAAAGAAATAGAAAGCTCTCCTCCCGTTCACCCGTCAATAGAGGAGGAAAAGAAGGCAAAACCGGTTGAAAAACAGGAAAGCAAGCCTCAGCCCCCATCACCTACGACGCCTGCAAAATCAGCTCCCCGCATTGAAACGATGCCTCCCCCCAACCGCCCAATCACCGCCGAAGCGGCCCCAATGCCGGTGGAGGTCAAGATAGACATGGACCTTCCCGATCTCATTCTGGATACACCGATATCAGAGGAACCCAGAATTGAAAAAGATAAAAACCGACCAATAACTGCTCACTCTGTCGGACAAATCCCAACGGGAACTACTACAAAAAAGCCAGCCACTTCTCCTCCGGCTGCGGTCGACATCGCCGATATTCTCAAACCCCCACTGAGATCCAAACCGGTTCCAGCCCGGAAAGACCCGACGCAAAACGCGACGGCCATGCTGTTAAATGAGTTGGAAAACAAGGTAAAAACCCAGAAATTCGATATTCCTCATGCGTCCCAGTCCAGAAAGGCTGATCTCCAGTTCGACCTGAACGCTTTGGTAAACCCTGTCAGGAAGGAAACAGCCAAACCCGAAAAAACGATGCGCCAGATCGAGGAAGATATCATGAAAAAACTCGATCAAACCCTTTCCGGGCTTGGCTTTTCCGGCAGGATCAGCACACCGGGTCGTCCCCACAGTGAATCCCCAAAAAAGGAGGAAAAACCATTTGCCTTCCGCAGCGAAGCGGGTCCAGGGACCGAACCGGCATCGCGGAGCGAGGGTAAGCAACAGGACGATGATTGGGATTACGATATACTGGGATTGATCGCGCGTGGCGGAATGGCGGAGATCTACAAGGCGAAAAAAAGGGGCCATAAGGGGTTCGAGAAGATCATTGCCATTAAAAAGATCCTTTCCGGGTATGGGGAAGACGATAAATACATCGAAATGCTGATCGATGAGGCCAAAGTCGCCGCCCAGCTCTCGCATCCCAATATCGTTCATATCTACGATTTGAAAAAGAAGGACAGCTTCTACTTCATTGTCATGGAATATGTGCTCGGAAAAGATATGCGGGTAATTCAGAAGATACTGCAGGAAAAGGACCTGCTAATCCCGATCGAATTGGCCTCTTATATCATGATTAAGGTTCTCGAGGCGCTTAATTACGCTCATTCCGCATCCGACAACGAAGGCAAGAGACTGGAAATCGTCCATCGCGATGTTTCGCCCCCCAATATCCTCATCTCCTACAATGGGGATGTCAAATTAGCCGATTTTGGGATATCCAAAGCGTCGATCAAGATCCACCAAACTGTTTCAGGAGCCCTGAAGGGGAAGCTACTTTATATGTCTCCGGAACAAGCATCGGGAGACGAGAACATCGATTCCCGTTCCGATCTGTATTCGGCCGGCCTCATTTTGTTCGAATTGATAACCGGTCGGAAAATGTTCATGGATCGGAGCGAGATGGGGATTCTCAAGAAGGTGCAGGAAGGGCAGGTCATTAGCCCGCGCGAGTACCTTAAGGCGATCGATGAACAGCTCGAAAAGATCATCATGAAGTCGCTCCAGAAGGATCGGGACAAGAGATATCAGAGTGCTGCCGATATGATCAACGATCTTCAGGATTATCTGTATAAAAAGTTCGATTATTTTCCCAGCGCCATACATCTTTCCTGCTTCATCACCGACCTATTTCAGGAGGAGATCCGCAAAGAAGGGATCAAAATCGAAAAGAGAACATTACTTGAAAGGCCGAAACCTCGAAAACTGAACGAGGAACCGCAAAAGCCAATGCCATCTCCAGTCATTCCGCCACCGGTACCGAAACCCACTGTTGTATCTATTCCGCCGCCATCCGCTCCGGTTGCTCAACTCAAACCATTTCCCAAAGCGGAAAAACCGGCAACTCCCGCTCCAGCCACTTTTGTATCGCCGCCCGCACCGCCCCCGCCACTTGTCGAAGAGACTGATGTACAAATACAGCAGCCGGTAAAAATCATCGAAATCAATCTCGATGACGATCTCCCTGCGGATACGATTCCCCCGGATGATGATCTAATCATCACCATAACCCCTCAGTCCGACTCATGACACGATTTTCTATCCCATTAAAAAGAGAGGTGAAATAATGGACAAACTCAAAGTCGAAGCCAGAGCGTTCTATGAAAGTACGCTCAAGGAAGCGAAAAAACAGATTGAGATAATCGACCAGAAAATCGAGGATGAATTAGCCCGGGTGAAAGAGGTGATCAATCAACTTCAAGAACAGAAGAAGCAAACCCGGTTGATCTACGATGGCGCCTGCGGAATCCTCGGAGCCGAAAACGAGTTCGAAAAATCTGAAGGAGCCGGGAACAACTAGGTTATCTCTTTTGGCCTTCGCCTCATGAATTACCGGGAGGGATTACTTTATCTACAATCGGTAACCGGTGAAACTCAAAAGCTCTCGCTAGAGATCATTCGGAAGATTGTCGATGCCTTGCCGGCCGGGATAAAAACCGGCCGCTATATTCAAGTCGGAGGGACCAACGGAAAAGGATCCACTTCGACATTCATCGCCGAGGTTCTTCGATGCTCTGGTTTCCGCACCGGGCTTTTCACCTCACCGCATCTTCAAGACGTACGGGAACGGATCGTTTTCAATGGCCGGATGATCTCTCGACGGTCATTCGCCGCTTCTTTGACCATGGCTCGGAGCCTCTGCGAACGGCTCGTCGAGGATCATGACATACCCTCCGTCCCGACTTTTTTCGAATATATATTTCTCACCGCTCTGGTTTATTTTGCCCGCCGGCGGACACAATGGGTGGTGCTGGAGGTCGGGCTTGGAGGCCGCCTGGATGCCACAACCACCGTTTTGCCGAGATTGACAGTGATCACCAATATCGGATTCGACCATATGAACATCCTCGGTTCCACGATCGAGCAGATCGCCCGGGAGAAAGCCGGAATCATCCGTCCCGGAGTGCCGGTCGTCTGTGGGAGTGACCGCGAATCAACTGCCTACGAAGTCCTCGATCGAGATGCCCGGGAAAAATGTGCTCCGTTCTATCCCGTGTTCGGAGGGGGCGCGGTATTAACCAGCGAGAGAAGGCGGGGAGGTCATGCTTGCTTGTACCGATGGAATGAAAAACAATTGTTTTTTTTCCTGACCATCCCCGGATCTCACCAATGTCGTAATGCCGCCGTGGCGATTCGGGCTCTGGATGTTCTGGTGGAACGCCAGGAATTGATTCTCTCCCGCGCTGCCATCCAAACGGGATTGAAAACGATGTTCATTCCCGGCCGGATCGAGATATTTCCCAGGCAGAAAAACCAACCCAGGGTGATCCTCGATGGCGGCCATAATCCGGACGGCATCCGTTCGTTCGCCGAGTATTTGCAGAATCTGCCCCAATATCCATACACCTTGATTTTCGGTGTGCTTCAAGACAAGGAATACGAAATCATGGCCAAGATCATTGCCCCGTTCGCCTCTTCCGTCATTCTGGTCATGCCGCGCTCCCATCGGGCGCTCGACCCCAAAGAATTGAATCTCTTTTTCCCTGATCGTCACGTATATATCGAAAAAAAAATTTCACGAGCATGGGAGATTGCCAAAAAAATAAAAAAAGATATAATCATAACGGGTTCGCTCTATCTGGTTGGAGAGATCAGAACCCTGATGTTGAGGAGGAAACCAGGTGAATGAACAACTTTTCCGGGAAATAGAAGCCAGATACAAAGAATTAAAAAATCGTGTCGACCAAGGCAAGTTGACTGCCGATTCATTCAAGCAGGAATTGAAGAAGATGATGATCCAGGACCCCGAGGGGCGATATTGGATGATCGGTGGAAAGACAGGCGGCTGGTATATTTATGAAAACAATGCCTGGAAGACAGCCAATCCGTTCAAGCCCGTCAAGCAGAAAGATCTGAATCACGCACACGAGGAGGAGGTTCAGAGCACCGAAGAAGAGAAAGCAACTGTTTCCCAGCAGCAACAGGCTCAGGTCGATATCGAGAAATACGGTGGGCTGGATGATGATGCCCAAGCTCAATCTAACAAGAATGATGTTTATAAATATGGCGGCTTGGATGATTCAGTAAAACCAACCACCCAAAAAGAACCGGTCTCCTTTTCCCAGAGCGAACACCGGGATGCTTCGAATACTCAGACAGCAGCCGATTTCTATTCGAAACAATCAGAAACCAAGAGCCTCGGTGTTTCCGATTCGGTTCAAGTCCAATTCGATAGTGAACAGGATAATCATTCTGAACTGAAAGAAGGTCGGGAAATCAAACGTGAACCCCGAGCGACCTCCCGTCGGGAGGGGAAAACAGCCGCACCCATCGCTCAGGAAGAACCCGCAAAAACGGTTCCGTGTCGATTCTGCGGATCACAGATCGCCGTCTTTTCCCAGTTCTGTCCGATTTGCGGTGGCAATCAAAAAAAAGAACCAAGCAAAACCCAGACGGCGACTGTTCCCCGGGAAGGGGAGATGGCCATCCGCTCGGTTCATGTACTTTCGTTTCTCATCATTTTCGGTGTAATCGGTATGGCATTCGGACTGATCGTCGGGGCAGCCTTCTCCATATTCGAGATTGGCGGAGATCTCATTTTCCAGTTTCCCCAGATGATGCAGGACGCCCGAGGGAAAATGCCAGGTGCTTTCCTGTTTGGAGGATTGGGAGGCCTAATTGGCTTTTTTCTCTTCGCGGTATCGGGGATGGCTCTGGCATTTTTATACAATGGCATTGCCGCCATCTTCGGAGGTATCCGTTTCAAGATCCGATCCTGACCGGTATTCATGACTCACGTTCTTCAAGATATCCGGTTTTATCGACTTTTCATTACCCTGTTCATCATCTTTTGGGCGGGAATCACGATCGCCTTTCTCGTATTCATTATCCAAAAAAAAATCCGATCACGAAAAATGGTCGACAGACGACCACGTAATGGATTGTAAAAAAAATACCCACCCACCAATTTCCAGATTCGGGGGCTCCCCAAGAATCCTTTTTACATCGCTTTTTTCAGAATGTTGATGATGGCACGTAGATTGCTTGGAATTCACCATGGGTAAAAAAAAGGGATTCAGTTTGATCGAAGTGTTGATCGTTGTCGCTTTGGTCATGATTCTGGTGATGATGATTTCAAGTACTCAAGACATTGCGCCACGATTGAATGCCTTGGTCAACAATTTCATCAGCAGCCTCCAACAGGCTAAGACCATTGCCGGTTCTGAAAATCGGCTGGTTGCGGTTCAGTTCGTTCAGGACTCGTACCGGGAGAGGTGGCGCATTGAAATTCGCAAGCAGGATTTAGTCGGCAATTTGAACCTGGCCCAATGGGAAAAGGTCGCCGAATATGATCCGCCCTATGTCCAAGATTTTTTCGAAACGGGTCAGGTTACCGATTTTGTCGTCGGCTCCCTGGGTGATATCCGTACTTTACCCATTTTACCCAACACTCAACCGACCGGTATTATCGAGACATTCCGAATAAAGAAATCGGGCAAAACATTTGTTTCCGTAATCAGGATATATCCCTATGGAGGGTACAAAATTGAAAGACGCAGTTAGCCAAAATAACAAAGGGTTTTCGCTGCTTGAAGCATTGTTCGCCATCTCCATTCTGTTTTTCGTCGTCGTCTCGGTCATTGGCGCGTTCGCCTCCCAGCTTCGGACCAATCGCAACCAGGTCGATTACAAGGCGATCGCCATGGAGATCGCTGAATCACAGATGGAAACTATCTTGAAGAATCCCTCATCTCAGATCCTCTCCATGGTTGCTCCAACTTTCTGGAGATTCCAGAACAATTACAAACTGGTCCAATCGGTCATGCCGCCCGACACCAAAGACCACCTGCGCAGCAGCTATACGCTCGAGTGGGAAGGCAACCTGCGCTGGATCATCGTTCGTGTCGATTATGGTGCGAAAGGTAGAGCCACAGAGTATGGAAATGATTACTATTCTCATATTACGTTGCGGACATGCCGCGGCGGAGGTGGATAATGAAAACAAAACAGAACCGATTGATCAAAGGGTTTTCTCTGGTAGAAATGATGGTGGTCGTTGCCGTCATGGGATTCGTTATGGGATCCATCTATACCGCCATGATCCATTTCCGCAACCAATCGGGGATGGAGCAACTGCGGATGCGTCAGAGTCAGGAAACCCGTTTCCTGATGTCAACCTTTGCCACCGAATTCCGCAATGCCGGAGCGGTCCTTTCCATCGCCAGCAGCAAGGGAATGTTGGGAAAGAACTCCTATTTCACCGGGATTCTCCCGCTGAACAACGCTGATTATCCCGACGGTGTCATCCTGGCTACCGGGGACCCGACGATGGTTTTCAAACTGAAGGAACCCGCAAGCGGTTCTGCGACTACTTTTATGGTTACAACTAAAGTTCAAAACCCGGTCTGGAATCAAAATGACATGGCCATCCTCCTGGGGGAGAGAGGATTTTGCATCTACCGGGTCAACAGCGGTACGGCAACTTCCATCGAAGTCGCCTCTCCCCCCGTGTACTATTCCGGAATGCTCAACACTCCGCTCCATTATATCGATAAAGCGTTTGTACTGATGGGTTCCAATGGATTCAATGAAACCTATCCGGCCGACGCCCCATTGATCCGCTTGAGCGGTTTTTCCATATACCTCATCAAGGAAAGTTACGATTCCCGTCAACGTCGCACCGTTCGCCAATTGTTCCGGGTAACCGATACCAAGGGGATCCCCGATGTTTTCAATAATGAAACGGTAGAAAAGAGTCTGGTGGCCGAGAATATTTACGACATGCAGATTGTTTACCATTCGTTCACCGGAAACCGACTGGAAAATCAGACCGATTATTTCACCCGCACTCCGCCGAATCAATCGGACGACTACCTGCAATTGCTGGCCGATATGAATTCAAAAGCGTTCAAGGAAGTCACCATTTTTGTAGTCACCATCAGCGACGAGTTGCCGAGCAAGGGTATCACCAGTATTTTAAGGACCCGCATCCAGCCCTTTGCCGATCTTCTCGACCCCTATTTGATTTCCGGGCGAAAAATGTCGGTGCGGCAATTCAGCTTCAAGATCGCCCCCAAGAACTTCGGCTTAGTTGTAATATAAAAACATAATTTTAGGAGAAAAATAGATGAAACATAAAGGAAGCATGATAATCCTGGCGGTGTTGAGCACTCTGGTTCTTTCTGTGATCATGGCTGCCGGGATGATGGTCTCTCACGGCGAGGTTTTTTCCACCCAGAACCTATACATGTACAAAAATGCATTCTTCACCGGGGTTCGCGGTGTGGAAACGGTCACCGACATGATCTACGGGAATCCCAATCCGACCACCGTCATTCTCACCCCGCTCCAAACCAATGTACGGGCCGACCGGATGCTTTTTAGCTACCAGACCGGCACCCTCGAGGAAATGCAGGGCAATACAGCTTCCGGGGTGAAGGTTTTTCAGGGTTTCGATCCGCCGCCACTGGTCGGAGTTAGCCTGGGCACCAACAGCACCATTTCACCGATCCTGTGGGACGTTAAAGTGACGGCTGAAGTGCGTGCAAATCGCATCAAAGCCAAGAGGATGCGCGCCTATTCGGAGATCGAAGCGAGTGTCTACTCGACCATGATCACCGGTTACTAAAAGAGGAGGAACCATGAAACCAACTATGCGAATAATGGCAATGATTCTGACGGTCGCTCTGTCGGCCGCGTTTCTCAGCGGCCAGGCCGCACGCCCACTGGACGACCGGGAGTTGTTCGTCCGGCCACAAACTTCCAACCAGATACTCCCCAATGTCATGCTCATGGCCGACAACTCAGGATCGATGAACACCGCCATATACCATCCTGCCTATAACCCGACCATCAATTATGTCACATCCGGGTATACGTTGAACGGCCTGAACCGGGGCGATGATCCCATGACCTGGTTCGATTCCTACAGCGGCTACTACCGCCTCGGCACCACCATCAATTTCCGTATCTGCCGCGGCGCTGTCCAGAGTATTCAGAGAACTGCCTATGGCAGATTCATCAGCCGTTCCGGCAGCGGACCAACCTACTATTGGACCATCCAGCAAGTGAATGGCGCTTATCCCTATATCGCCGGTGAAACCATCGAATACAATACATCCAATACATGCGCCTCGAACCGCTGGTATTCGACTACCATTCAGAGTGTCACCTACAACGGTACCCTGGCCACCATCACCGTCACCACCAACCGGACCCCGAGCGCCAGTTGTACAAATTCACGCAATATGCGGTCCCGTTACTACGAAGCGGTTCCCGTAGAAAACACCGCCTCCTTCAACACCACCTCGGAGAATTGCGACACCGGCGCCGAAACTCACCAGGTTTCCTTGTTCGGCACTACGAACGGCGCCTCCGGCAATCCCTATACCCGCTATGACACCAATTATATCTGGTGGCTGGCTTTCTACGCCACCCCGCAGCAACTGGTCGAGGTACGCAACTGGGCGACCACCCACCAGTTCCCGGTCAACGGGGTGCTCCGGGATGTCGGCTGGTACCGGATGGAGGTGCTCCGCCGGGTCCTGATCGATGTCGCCAGCGAAGTGTATAAAACCGTGAACATGGGGCTCTTCAAGTTTCGCCCGAATGCCGACGGCGGTGAACTCGTCGAAAACATGGCCAACCACCACACCGGCGGCACCCTGAACGCCTTCATCAACAAGATCGAAGACTTGTATGCCTCCACCAACACCCCGTTGGCCGAGACCCTGGCCGATATCTGGACCTATTTCAAGGGGGGAGCGAATGGCCTATATAATTACGTTCCCCTCGACTGGTTGGCGGGATCGACCCAGTGCGGTCACGGCACCGGCGGCGGCTTTCCCACCGCCTGCCCGATCCAGTACTGGTGCCAGAGAAATTACGTGATCATGATGACCGACGGCACCTCAGTCGACGACGATTTCCGCGAAACCAAGTTCGGCAGCAGTTCCACCAATATCTTCAAGACCAATATCAATAATTGGGGAGACCTGGACAGCAACGACCCGCGTTCCACCTCACCCACCTATTGCCCCCTGGAAACCTGTTACCAGGGCGACGAGGGGACCGATTACCTCGACGATGTCGCCTATTACCTGCGCATGAACGACATGTTCCCCGACGACAAGTATGGAGGAGACATGCAAGGGACGCAGAACATCATCACCTATACCATCGGTTTCACCATCAACAACGACCTGCTCGCCGAAACGGCCAGGAACGGCGACGGCCAGTTCTACGTGGCCACCGATTACTTGTCCCTGAAAAACGCCCTGACCAATGCCATTTTCGATATCCTGATCCGCGAATTTGCCTTCGCCTCCTTTACTGCCCCCAAGCGCGCCACCTCTTCCGTCTCGGAAGGGTACTCTTATGTCGGTTATTTCAAGCCGAGCCTCAACGAGGCCATCTGGGACGGCTTCCTGCAAAACTACAAACTGAGCGAGCGGTGGTGTTGCGATGTCAACAACAACCAGCAGATCGACGACGGCGAGTGCGATACACTGTGGGAAACCGAAGCCGAATGCGAAGCGGCGTCCGGAAACAAGGGAAAGCAATGCCTCTCTTCACTCGAATTCGGGACCATTCCCGAATGGAAGGCGGAAAAAGTGATCGAAACACTTCCCACTCCGCGCAAAATCTATACCCATTACGGCAACAATAACACCTTTAATCTGAATGATCCGGCCAGGTTGTCTACTGTGAAGCTTCTTTGGGGATTGACCGAAGATCTCCCGGCCACCAATATCATCAATAAAATCTACGAAAAAAAACTGGCCGACATCTTTCACTCCGATATCACCTTTGTCGGGTCGCCGCCCCTGGGCAAGACCTTTCTGATCAACTACAATCCCCCCGAATGCAACAAGGCCGACCTCATCAACGACACCGACTGTTATACCAATTTCTTTAATGCGAATACCAACCGCAGCAAGGTGATCTTTGTCGGCACCAACGACGGAGTCATGCACCAGTTCGACGCCCTGACCGGACAGGAGCGCTGGGGCTTCATCCCCGACGAAGCTCTGCCCAAACTGAAGCAGATCGTCCTGGACAGTAAATACACATTTACCGTCGACGGTCACTCCCTGGCCGAGGATATCTACTACCGATCCGGTTCCGGGAACGGTTGGAAAACCACCCTGACCTTTGGTATGCGCGATGGCGGCAATGCCTTTTACTCCCTCGATGTCACCAATACCAACCAGGGGCAACCCCTGATCCTCTGGAAATTCAAGAACTCCGAATACAGCGGCCGCAGTTGGGGGAAACCGCAAACCGGAAAGATCCGCTACCAGGTCGGGACAGATATCCTCGACTACTGGGTCACCATCCTTCCCGGCGGCATGGCCTTCAACAACGAAGATCCCAACGTTACCCACGGCAAAGCCGTTTTCGTGGTCAATGCCTCGAACGGGGAACTCATCTGGATGATCGGCTTCAACAACACCACCGGTGCCAACGACAACTCCTCTCCGGAGATCGATGTCACAACCGAAAACCCGAGTTCCGGTAATCCAGGTATCAAGCATCTGACCCGGATGGCCGATTTCAATTTCCCCATCCCCTCGGCTCTCACCGCTATCGACAAGAACAACGACGGCTACGTCGACACCATCTACTACGGCAATGTTGCCGGCCATTTGTTTAAAACCGATATAACCAACCCCGACCCACGCCTCTGGAAATCGTATGAATTGTATAAAACCAATTTGAGCACCAACCTGTATGACCGGACGATCACATCCATCACCGGCACCGAATTGACCTTGAATACAAGCGGGCTCGAATTGGTCAACCATGTTATCATCGGACTCAATTCCAAGGCCATGGCCCTGGTCACCAATGCCTACGGGAGCCAGAACCGGACCATCACCATTCAGAAGATGTCGGAAGGCGCCGATTTCCTGACCGAACCGATCGCTGTCCGCGCCTACGATCCCATTTTTATGGCTCCGGCCATTACCTATGACAAGTGCTTCAACATGTGGGTCTGTTTCGGTACCGGTGATCGCGTCCGCGCCCGTTCCAATCCGACCAGTGGCGGATTCTTCGCGATCAAGGATGGCACAACTGCCAGCGGCGGCCCTGCCCAGCAAAAAACACTGCTCACCAAGGCCAATCTGGCCGACCTGACCGCTTATTGGGCCAGCACCACCGACGAAGCTGAACTGGCGCCGACCCCCATCGACATGAATCTCAACTGGGGATTCTTCTTCGTCTATCCCGACAACGCCAATCATGAAAAATTGTTCGACCCCGATCCCATCATTCTTCCCGACCAGTATGGCGCACCCAACATCTATTTCAACACCTACCAGCCGCCCGAGAATGCTTCCGGATCCGGATCCGATCCCTGCAAGGTGGAAGCCGGAAAAATGATGATCTACGACATCTGCATCGACATCTGCGGCAACGGCCGGGTATTCGGCAGTTCCGAGGTCGGTCGTATCGCCGGAGGAGGTATGTTCTCCGGAACCGAATACATCATCTATGAAGGCAACGGCGCTGTCGGTTCGATCCCGCCCCTAAAGGGGATCATCAAGAACGACCTGCGCAAGATAGGTGGTGTGGTATTTTTCAAAGAGAAGAAACGATAACCGTTCCCTGCTCCCCTCTGCGACGATCCGTCACAGAGGGGAGCCCCTCTGTCTCCAGTCCGATATCTGTTATATTCAATAGTTTCAATCAATTTGCATTTAAACCTGAGTTCCATTTATAATGAGTACCGGAGTGTAAAATGATGAAAACGTCAGTAATTGCTTTAATTCTCTTGTTGTTGGTCGGTTTCTGTTCACGTAAACCCGACTCTGTGAAACCAATGACCATGACCGAAGAGGAGCGACAAGACTATAAGGAAGCAACGGCACCACCGATCCCGATCGAAGATCAGAATCGACCCATTATCTCCAGGGTGGAGTTTTCTCCTGCGGAGATGACCGTTCAAACCGATATCAGTATAAAACCGACTCTGCAGCGGGATGAACCGGGAGTGACTTATAAATGTCGTTGGTTCATCAACGAAAAAGAACAGCTTGATCTGGATGCGCTAACCCTTCCCCACGATCGTTTCCATAAAAAAGATGTCGTCCATTGTATTATCAAGGCCAAGAACGGGAATGTCGAATCACCGGAACTCCACAGTGATTTTCGGATCATACTCAACTCCGATCCGGCGATCGAGCCATTACCGTTGACCCCATTCCGCTTACCCGGGGAGTTATCCTACCAGATCAAGGCCAGCGATCCAGACGGCGATTCCCTGACCTATGATCTGCTTTCCCCACTCGATATGGGAGTTGTGGTCGACCGCGGCAGCGGTAAAATCATCTGGGCGGTGGACGCCTCCATGCTACGATCCCTTCCCAAGAGCCTGGAGATTCGGTTCAAAGTCAGTGATCAGGATGGAGGCCAAGCCGAAGGCTTCATCACTGTGAACCTCTCTGGTATCCAATAGAAAAACACCCGCCAAGGCTTGACAGTTCAGCCTTTTTTTTTTATAATCTGCCTGTGCTGGGAAGTCGTCCAATGGTAGGACATATGACTCTGGATCATATTATTGGGGTTCGAGTCCCTACTTCCCAGCCAATCCCGCGTGGCGCTATCGTCTAGGGGTTAGGACGGGTGATTCTCAGTCACTAAACCGGGGTTCGAATCCCCGTAGCGCTACCAGGGTTCTTTGTTTTATTCAGTTTTCATTCATTCCAAATTCCAGTTATGTTCGGCATTTATACTCAACCCTGGGAAAAATGGAGACAATCAGGTCGCCATGCTTTCATTTCAACTGCAAAAACAAGATCATGAGAAGGGACAACAGCTAAAACCTTGAAAAAAAAAGAGGAAACAGGCAAAATGAATGCAAGCCATGAGAAGTGAAAAGAAACATGCCTCAACCACCTGTTTGGCAATCGCAATACTGTTGGTGCCATTGGCTTGGATTGGTTGTATAAAAAAGAAAACCGATGCCGATGTAATTCGGGAAAAAGTGGCTCAAATGGTGACCTATATGGAGCGCGAGAAGATCGAAGATCTCTTTGCGTTAATCGCCGATGAATATACTGATGCCGAAAATCGCGGTAAGAAGGAAACGAGGATCATGATCGAGGAGTATTTCAACCGCTTCAACGGCATCGTCATCCACCTCCTCGATACCACTTGTCAGGGAGAGGGACCGGTCGATCAGATCATGGAAACTGAAGCACTGCTTTCTCAAGGCGCCGCTATGGCTTTACGTCGATTGGCCCAAATGACTGGCCGATACTACAAATTCAAACTGCATTGGCGGAAATTGAGCGGGGAGTGGAAGCTCCTTACCGCTGAATGGATCGAAATCGACCGTCAGGACCTCACCGAGAAAGCCGTTGATGGTTTGAATAAGCTCATCCCTGATTGAACGGGATACTTGATTTTGACAAAGCACCCATTCCGGGACTGAATATAAGGTGATTTTGATGAAGGAAACAAACGAATACATTCATTCAGGATTGACCCGGGACAAGTTGCAGGAATGGATCAATGGCTTTCGGATCAGCCGGGTGATCCTGACTGCCTTCGAACTCGACCTGTTTTCCCATCTGGAAGAATCGACGGGAAAGGCGGCCGATCTCGCCGTTCAAACCGGAGCGGACGAGCATGCTCTCGACCGATTGATGCGGGTTCTGTGCACACTGAGTCTGATTCGATTGGATCGGGGGTGCTTCCGGAATACCGATTTTTCCCGACGCTTCCTGGTCCAGCAGAGCCCAGATTACATGGCCGGTCTGCTCCATTCCGCCCGCATCTGGACAAGTTGGGGAGATCTGACCGGAGTGATCAAACGGGGGCACCCATCTGTAAAGAGGGCTCCCAAAGCTTCTCGTTTTTGGCCCCGGGGATTCATCGCCGCTATGCATGAGCGGGCCATGCCACAGGCACCACACATCATCAGCCTGCTGGATCTGAGAGGAGTAAACCGGAGCTTGGATATCGGAGCCGGGTCCGGTGCTTATACCATCGCCTTGCTGCGTCAAAAAAAAGACATCGACGCCGTATGTTTCGATCTCCAAGAGGTCATTCCTCTGACCCGCCAATACATCATTCGGGAGGGGATCGAGTCTGAAGTAAAATTCCGGCCTGGTGACTTCAATCATAATCGACTGGGATCGGGATATGACCTGGTGATTCTGTCGGCAATCATCCACATGCAATCGCTGGCGAAGAACCGTCGTTTGTTTGTGAGGATTCTTCGGGCGCTTACCTCTGGCGGCCGGTTGCTGATCCAGGATTATATCATGAGCGAAGACCGGTTGACTCCGGAAGCAGGAGCTCTCTTTGCATTGAATATGTTGGTCAACACCCGCAGTGGTGACACCTTTACCCGTTCTCAATTGGAATCGGCACTCCTCGGATCGGGGTTTGCCAAGGTCGAATTTAAACGGACCCCGTTCCCCGCCTCGCTTCTGATCGCGACCAAGAAGTAAATAAATGACCAAGGCAATCACTTTCACCCTATTCCTGGCCACCATCATTGGCGTCTACAGCAGCATGCATTTTCTGGTCTACTCAAGAATCTGCACCGGGCTGAACCTGCAATCCGGCCCTCGCTTTTTTTTCAGAATTACCATCATCGCGTTTGCCCTATCGTTTTTGGCCGCGGAATTTTTGGCCCGGTTTCGCTGGAGTATTCCGTTGCTGTATATCGGATATATCTGGCTGGGAATGGTATCTTTGGCCTTCTCAGTATACATGTTGGAATGGGTGATCCACTTTTTTTGGAAAGGAGGGACGCGAAAATTGGCGTGGCCGGCCTTGTGCATCACTCTTGTTCTGGGAGTGGTTTCTCTGATCAAGGAATGGCGGTTACCAACCGTGACCAATCTGGATATCGTTCTACCGAAGCTTTCGAAACATTTCGATAGGTTTCGCTTGATCCAACTGTCCGATCTCCATATCGGTTCTCTTACGTCTCCCCGAACTCTTGAGCGGCTGGTCGATCGGGTGAATGGACTCACTCCCGATCTGATTGTCATCACCGGTGACCTGATCGACCGCGACATCTGTCAGGATCAATCCCGCCTCCCAACACTGGCTAAACTTTCAGCAACTCACGGTGTCTATATCGTCAGCGGTAATCACGAGTATTATGGCGGCTACGACCGATTCAAGAGCCTAGTGAGAACGACCGGGATTCGTATCCTGCACAATCGGATGGTCGAGATCGACGGTGGATTTCAATTGGCTGGGGTTCCCGATGAAGAAGCACGCCGTTTTCACCTGGGAGCTCCCAATTTAGAAAAAGCCCTATTTGGCCATCGAACCGATATCCCATTGATCCTGTTACGGCATCGCCCCATTGCTGTCAAGGAGGCTTCTGCTGCCGGAGTGGACCTGCAGTTATCGGGGCACACCCATGCCGGCCAGATTCCTCCCCTTGATCTCCTTGTCTGGCTCATGTTCCGTTATCCCTTCGGCTTGCATCGCTTTGGAGATATGATGATCTATACCACCTTCGGCACCGGAACCTGGGGACCGCCCATGCGTCTATTTTCCCATTCCGAGATCGTTTGCATCACCCTGCGCAGCCCTGAGCAAACCGAACTCAAGCGTCATCTCCCTTGAAAAACGCTGACATTTCATATATAACCGTGGGTGGAATGAGGCTCTGTACCCAAGCATGATCAACCAGACGATTTCTCACTATCGGGTGGTGGAAAAAATCGCCCAGGGAGGTATGGGGATCGTCTATAAGGCTGAAGACCTCAGATTGAATCGTGTGATCGCTCTGAAATTCCTTCATCCCGACATGACTCGCGATGAGGAGGCGATCGAACGGTTCTTGAATGAAGCTCAATTGGTATCGAGCCTCGATCATCCCAATATCTGCAATCTCTATGAAGTCGATAAGACGGCCGATAGCCAGTTTTTCATGGCCATGGCCTATTACGAGGGGCAGACTCTATATGAACGGCTGCGGGCCGTGAAAAACGGACTATCTGAGCCGATCGGCATCATGGAAGCCATTGACATCATCCAGCAAACCTTGCAAGGGCTGATCGTGGCACATGACAATGGTGTGTTGCACCGGGATATCAAACCCGGCAACCTGATCATCAACCGTCGAGGCGAAGTGAAGATACTCGATTTCGGACTGGCCAAACTGGCCGGGCAGGCCCGGATTACCAAGCGGGGTTCTGCTATTGGCACCATCGCCTATATGTCCCCCGAACAGAGCAGCGGCGAAGAGGTCGATCAGCGGGGGGACATCTGGTCGGTTGGCGTGGTCATGTACGAGATGCTTTCAAGCCGGCTTCCCTTCCAGGGAGAAATGGAGATGGCCATCATCTATTCCATCCTGAAAAAGCAACCGGAACCTCTTGACCATTTCCGTAGCGGTATTCCTTCCGAGTTGAGTACTATCATCGAAAAAGCACTGCAGAAAAATCTGAGCAAGCGGTACCAGACTGCAGGGGAGATGCTGTTCGATCTGGATTCGCTCAAGGAAAAACTGGCAGTTCAAAAAGCGGAAGAGACCAAGGGAATTCCGCAGACAGCCGCGCGAAACCGCCTGACGGCAACTTTGGGTATTACCGTACTAGCCGTTTTTTTATCCATATTTCTGATCCTGCAGCTCAACCGCCGAGTGGAAGGGGACCGAATGTCGGAGCGTCAAGGCGGTTCAAGTCAAACCCCCGAAGTATCGGGACAGACCTACAATTCGATCGCCATCCTCTATTTCGAAAACATGAGCGGCGATGCCAAGTATGATTTTCTGGGGAAAGCGATCTCCTACCTGATTATGAGCGCGATTTCCCAATCACGTTATTATCGGGTGCTGACTCCCGATCGGCTGCAGGAGATCCATCGGGAAGCCGGTTTGCCCGATAATTCCGGTTATTCGGCCAAAGGCCTGAAAATCATCAGTGGGAAGGCACGCATGGAGTATCTCCTGTTCGGGAGATACTTCATTCAGGGGGAGAATATCCGCATCTCCATGCAGCTTATGCATTCGGGACAAGACGCTCCATTAACAACTTGGATTGAAGAGGGAATAGGTGAAGATAGCGTTTTTCAAATAATTGACAATCTGGTTGTTAAGGTGAACGAGCATTTCGAATTGACTCCAGCTCAATTGATCAGAGATTATCACAAATCGACAAATCAAATCAGTACTTCTTCATTGGAAGCGATGAATTACTATGTCGTTGGAAGAGAATTGTTCTATAACCAAAAATACAGTGAGAGCAATCAAATCTTGTTTAAAGCTATTGAAATAGATCCGAATTTTGCTCTTGCTCAATGGGCCATTGCTGTCAACTACAGTTACCTGGGAAATTATCACGCAAAGCTCTCTCATTTATACAAAGCCCTTGCTATGAGCGAACGGATCTCCTATCGCGATTACCTGATGATTCAGGCATATTCTGCATACCAGATAGACGACAACCCCCAAAAAGCGATTCAGCTCTATCATGAATTGTTGAAAATCTATCCCAATGACGAGTCCGGTCGGATTGCTTTAGGCGCTATTTTCCGCAATCTAGAAGAATGGGAAGCCGCCCGCACCCAGTTTTCCATCTTATTGAAAGTTGATCCTGAATTATATAGTGCGATAACCAATTATGCCTATGTTCTGATTTTTAAAGCCAAATTTCAGGAGGCAATCGAGTTTTTATCAGATCGGTCTGCAGTATTTCGGGATCGTCCTTACCCTCACTTAATGATGGCACGTAGTTATTATAGTCTGGGAAAATTTTCTGAGGCCCGCAGAGAAGCCGAAGAAGCACAAAAAAAAGGTGCTTCTTCTGAACTTGTAAATATATTGAAGGGCGATATTGCCTTTCTCGAGAGCCATGATGATCAGGCTGAAGAATACTATCGGGAGGCGTTACGACATCCAAACTCAAAATCTGGTCATCTGGGAAATATGGCTTTAGCGAACTTCTATCTTGCCAAGGGAATGATGAAGGAGAGTCTGATTCATGTTGAAGCAGCAATCGAAAAAGTCGATAAAGAGGAAGCGCAATTCGATAAAATTCAATTGATGTCATTCAAGGTTTTTCTATATTGGAAATTCGGAGACTTTGAGAAGGCGGAGTCTGTATGTAAAGCGATTGGAACAATTGTGAAAGATCCAGTTTACGCTCAATTCGAAGCGGATTATCTTTTCTGGAAAATCCTTTTTTCAATTCAGACCCGGCGATTTCACCCAGGCGATAAAGACTTCAGTCACTTTCGAGAGATTGTCAGTAGAACTCAAAGAAAAAAAAAGGAACTCTTATTTCTACAATCACTTATACTGGAGCATGAAGGAAAAAAAAACGAGTTAGAAAAAAACCTCCTCATGATTCAGCCGCAAATATTGAACCCAATCGTCTATTACTATCCGCAGACGATTTTTCTATCAAAACTTATTGAGTTTTATCAAGATTGCAACGATTCCGATAAAATGGGCAAAATCCTACTCAGTATCATAAAAATCCCCTATGCCCGATTGTCTTTGGGCCATTGTTTTCATCAATCACTTTTTTTCCTGGGAAAGTGGTATCACCAAAAAGGTGAACAGACTCTGGCTCTTGAATATCTCAGACGTTATATCGCAATGATGGGAAAAGGGGATATAGGACGGGGTGAAATTCGCACAGCGCAATCGCTGATCGAAATCATCAAGAATAAAGGTCGGGCGACCAATCTGCGGTGAACTGAAATCGTTTGTCCCAGAAATTTTGAATTGAGCGGTGAAATATGTTGGTGATTGAGCAAAACCAAGTGGGGATTATTCCCAGAGGGTTTCCTGCTCCGACAGCTTCAAGTGGGCATTGTCGGCAAAAATGTAAATCAGGGCAATCCCGACAAAGATATGTATCGTTTTTCATCCGTTCAATTTTCAACTGACGATATCGATGGTTGATCCGCCGTCTAATGGCTTCAGAAGACTTTTGAAATTCGTCAATGGTGCCGTAAGAGTATGCCGATAATTCTCCAGTTTGACGGCCCACAGCGGCTGCGGTGATACACCCCCATAAAGTCCCATCAACGGCTATGGAAACGCTGCGACGGCCAGCACCGCAGGTATAACTTGTGACTGGGTATGGAAATTGCCGGAAATTGGTGACGGGAACTTTGCGTGTATCATGCCAATGTTGAAAAAGCAATTCTTGAACCAAACGGATCTGATCAGAAAAACGGTTCAACTCGTCCTGATTCCAAGGGTGGATTCGGTCCACGTTCAGGTGGATATTGGGTATGGCTGTTTTTAATAAATCAATTATGGTTTCATAAAGAGAATCCACAGCTTTGGCTGCGATTACGGTCGACACATTAGGGGAAATATTCCTATAATTGTGAAATTGATCGATCAATTTGGAAATTACCGCACCAGATCCGTTCTTCCTCAGTATATCCTGCCCGATGCCATCGTAACTGATTCCAAGAGTGAACCGGTGCTCATCAAAAAAACTCAGGATCTCCTTGTCCAGAAGACTGCCATTGCTGCTCAGGGTATATTGAACGGGTCTTTTTGGATATCGGTGCTTAATGTATTCAACTGTATTGACTATTTGGCTGAAACGTAGTACTGGTTCCCCTCCATAAAAACCGATTTGAATTGGCTGGGAGTGTGGGTCAAAAAAAAAATCGATTGCCTTCCTGATATCCTGGATAGGCAAATCCTCCTCACTTTTTTTTTGTGAACAATAGGTACAGTTGAAATTACATCTTTCAGTCAGAAAAAAAACCAAACGCTTGATCGACACGATCGTGAATGAGCTTATATGTAATTTCCAAATGGTTCAGGCGTCGATAGGGGGGATATACCTCGGTACCCCGTCATCACAGTCGCTGACGAGATGAAGGGTCTGCACTGATAGTTTGAAAAGGCTATCGATCATCTTTCTCAATTCCACGACATCGGCCTTCAAGTCCTTCTTCGTTTCCTTGTCGGAGATTGCGTCGATCTTTTTCTCGATTCTCTGCAACGTTTTTTTGACATAGACCAAATGAGTCTCTTTCTTTTCGATCATCCTATCCTCCATTGGTTGAACATATATATGCGATAACAGACATTGAGTTAAAAATCAATAGATGGCTGGAGAATATCAGTTTTTTTTCACTTAAGCCGAAATCCCGGTACATTGGCCATGGTTTTCCACTGAAGGATGAGTTATAATCACAGCGGAGATGATTGAACATGATGAGAAAAAAGACTATATTCATTCTGTTGATGGGGATCGGTTTGCTCCTGATCGCAAAAAACTGGGTGGTCAAGGTTGCCAAAGCCGAAATCCGCGGGAAACCCGATTTTCTTTCCAGCACCGTATCTCAGGTAAAAAAAGGCGAGCGGGTGAAATCGATCAAGGAGGAGAATCAAGGGTGGTTATTGGTGGAATTCCACAACGGGCGTAAGGGTTATCTGCACCGATCGGCAGTGGAAGGAGCAGGAAGCCTGTCGGGACTCATCCCAGGCGAAAAGGGAGCCCGTGATGAAGAGGTGGCGTTGGCCGCCAAGGGATTCAACGAACAGGTAGAAAGGAAGGTAAAAGAAAGCCCCGGATACAATTTCCGCGATCTGGATTGGGTCTTGAACCGCTCAATCGGTTCCGAAAAGGTCAGGCAATTCGTGACCGAGGGGAAACTCAGATGAGACCGATGGCCATTTTCATTGCCGTTGTTCTGGCTGTTTCGTTACCCGCTCAGGTGAACATGGGAGACTTGTTCAACAAGGCTAAAAAAGTGAAGGAAACGGCTGAGAAGGTGGAGAAGGTCGCCGATACGGTTCGTCCCATCAATGAGGAAGAGGAATATTATATCGGGAGATCGGTTTCCGCCCATATCCTCGACAAATATAATCTGTTGAAAAACGAAACTTTGACTGCCTACATTAACCTGATCGGCTTATCTCTGGTGATTAACAGTGAACGCCCTGAGATTTTCAACGGCTATCATTTTGCCGTGCTCAATAGTGATGAATTCAATGCTTATGCTGCTCCCGGGGGAATCGTTTTCCTGACCCGGGCGCTGGTTCAGGCTTGTGAAAACGAGGATCAACTGGCCAGCGTTATCGCCCACGAGATATGTCATGTCGTGGCCAAACACCCTCTGGGGGCGATCCGTTCGAACCGGATGAAAGAATTGGCCGGTATCGGGATGGATGAGCTCACCAAAGGATCGGCACAAGTGGTTGACCTCTTCAAGGATTCGGTCATGGATATCTCTTCTACTCTGTTGATCAACGGCTATTCGAGCAGTCAAGAGCAGAAAGCGGATTTGGCTGCCCTGGAACTCTTACAGGCGAGCGGGTATGCCCCCATGGCGTTGCTCTCCATGCTGCATAAACTGGAGTCGCGGGAAGTGAAAAAAAGCAAGGTTTACGCTACCCACCCCCGGGCCGCCGACCGATGCCGCTATATCGCCAAGACTCTGAAACAGATGGAGCCCGCCGACGAGAGTATGCGTGCCTCCAGGTTCCGTAAAACGATGACTGCGGCCGGGTTGTGAAGCGACATCTGATATCGGTCGTTTTACTCGCCTGCTTCCTCTTCCTTCTCAATCAGATTCCGCTATTCCACCAGATCGAAACGATCATTTACGACCAAAAGATCGTCTTCAGTGCGGACTATGCACCGGATGACATTCTTTTAGTCGAATTGGATCAGCACAGTCTCGATTTCTATGACAACCATTTTCACCTGACCTTTCCCTGGCCGCGCAGCTTATACGCACGGGCGATCGATTTTTTGCAGCGATCCGGTGCGAGATTGATCGCCCTGGATATGATCTTCAGCGAATCGGATCGGTACGGAGAGGACGAGAAATTGGCCTTTTCGATGAAAAATGCCGGAAATGTCATGCTGCCGTTCTTGTTTACAAAAAATTCCAGTGGAATCGATACAAGCGGTTTGTCCCGCTTTGCTTTGCCCGATTTTTTCGCTTTCTGCGCGGTCAAGAGCAACGGCAGCAAGGCCATCGTCCCCGTACCGGAGATTTTTCAAGCGCAAGCGGGAGGCGGAAATGTCATGGAACGATTCGAAAGCGGCGCAATCATCCGCCGGCTTCGTCATGTGTTTCAGGCCGAGAGAAGCTATTTTCCCTCCTTCTCCCTGGCTATGGCCAGAACCCTTCGGTCGGAGATCGATCCGCGGGAAATTCCATTTGATCGAGATGGTTCACTAGCCGTTCGTTTTCAACGGTTTTATGAAAAAAACCGGATTTCCATCTGCGATCTTATTCAATCGCAAGTTCGATTGGAAGAGGGAAAAACGCCCATCATTTCTCCGGAGCGGTTCCGGGGAAAAATTGTCATAATCGGTGCGACGGCTCCCGGACTCCTCGATATCCGCCCAACGCCATTATCTCGTTCCGGAGCCGGTTTAGAAATCTTGGCTTCATCCTTGCTCAATATATTAAATGATGATTTTATCCGGTTTGTCCCTCCAGAGGTTTTTTGGATTGGACTCCTTCTGGTCATGGTGGGCTTGAATCTATTGCTTCCCAAAGTTTCCAAGTACCTCATACAAGTGGTGATCTCCCTGTTGTTCCTGATCGCCTTTATTTTGATTGTATTCTTTTGCTTTTTTTATTTTCAACTGGATATACCGCTGATCCCGGTGATCGGAGCCGTATTTCTCTGTTCCGGTTATGACCTATATACGCGTTATCACCGGATCCGCCAGGAGCGAAAAAAGATCAAAACTGCTTTCGAAACTTATCTGTCCGACGAATTGTTGATACAAGTCATGCGTAACCCGAAAGGATTGTCCCTGAAAGGGGAAAAAAAGCTGGTTACGGTTTTCTTTTCCGATCTGGCCGGTTTTACTTCGCTGTCTGAGCGTCTCGACCCAACAGATGTGGTCGCCCTGCTCAATCTTTACCTGGAACGAATGACCGATATCATCAAGGATGAAAACGGCTGGGTCAATAAGTTTGAAGGCGATGCTATCATGGCCATCTGGGGGGCTCCGTTGGAAAACCTGGAACAGGCGGCCAGGGCCATGAACACCGCCTGGCGTTGTTGCGCCGCTCTGGATGAATTGAATCTGGAATTTGCCGCCCGAGGATTGCCGGCGTTGGGAATGAGGATCGGCGTGAACAGCGGCGAAGTGATCGTCGGGAATATCGGTTCCGAAAAAAGGATGGAATACACAGTAATCGGTGATGCGGTCAATCTGGCGTCACGTCTGGAGGGGATCAACAAGCAATATGGCACCCGGATTATCTGCGGGTCGGCTTCGGCCGAATTAAATGGCGGCCGTGTACCTCTGCGCCGCTTGGACCGGGTCAGGGTCAAGGGCAAAGAGCGCCCGGAAGACATTTTTGAAGTACTCGGCCCGATGGGAGACAATCATCCCGGACATCGCCGCTATGAAGAGGCCTTAGCTAGTTATTTTTCGGGAAAATTTTCAGATGCTTTGGAAATATTTGCCGCATTGGCCGGAGATCCGGTCGCCGCCATTATGGCCAAACGCTGCCAGGCACTGAGCGATCGCCCCCCAACTGAATGGGACGGCGTGTACACGTTCAAGGAGAAATAAGAAGCTCATGATTTTCATCAGGGGGTCGAAAAAAGTTTTTATGGCAACCAGGTTTATTCATTCTTAGTGATTGGTTGATCGGATTCACCGCTCCTATCCGCGTTTTGGGGATGGTGATTCTCTTTCCCGCGGCGGTTATCCTGACCATATTGGCACTACACTTCGGGATGCGGATCGAAATCGGTGCTTCGCTATCTCCCCAACATGTCATCATTTCCCGGATGGGAATTAGCTACATTTTGTGGAGTCTGCTCTATTTCCTGTGGCCCTCGGGGTCCTGGTCAGACCTTTTTTCCTGGCCACTTTTAGCCATTGTTATGTCTGACGGAATGGGGAATTCATTCTTTGGATCATCGTTTTCATGATCATCCACGGATTGGCCTTTTTTTCAGTTGCGGGAAGACCAGAATTTCTGGCACAATCGATCCGTCTGAACGGGCTATCGTTTATAAGTCGAGACCACCCGGGATTGCATCCCTCCGCGCGAAGTGAAACGGGCTTCCACCGTCATTTCATAGGGATGAAGGTTCTTTGTCAGATGATTGAGGATGAGTTGGGGCAATTCCTCATAATAGATCCCGGTATTCCGAAACTGAAGAAAATAAAACTTGAGCGATTTCAGTTCCACGATCGTTTTTTCGGGAAGGTATTTGATGAAGATCGTACCAAAATCGGGGAGGCCTGTCCTCGGACACAGGGAAGTAAATTCCGGGTATTCGATCTCCACCCAGGTCGACTTGCTCTTGTTTTTATAGGGGATGGTTTCCAGAACCAGGTCGGAGATGAACCGCTCGTCCTTGCGGATTTCACCCAAATAAGCTTGTATCTCTTCGATTCTCTTCATTGGTTTCCTTAGCTTTGATTATCCGATTTTTAGATGAAGTGGTCAAGAGTCGTTTTTTGACAATCTCGGGGAAATCGGATATATTAAACATATCAGGAGGATTCATGAAAAAGATTTTATTCATGATTTTATGCGTATCGATCACGATTATCGGCCTTCATGCGGACACCTACATCAAGTCGATCCTGCATACCGACGCCATGTCGATCATGGGGCAGAACAAACCTGCCACCGACTCCACCGTCGAATACTGGATCGGCAAGGACAGAATGGCTCAGATGAATGAAAAGATCCATACGATTGTCGACCTTGTCAAGAAGAAAATCTACATCATCGATCACGCGGCAAAGAAGTACGTCGAGACCGATTACCCGCTCGATTTTAAAAAGGTCGCGCAATTTCCCGAAGGTATGGAACAGATGATGGGAATGATGAAATTAGCCGTCCAGGTCGCTCCCAACGGTCAGACCAAGAAGATTGGCAACTGGAACTGTACCGGCTACAATATGACGATGAGTGTCATGGGGATGGCTATCAAGAACATCGTATGGGCGTCCAAGGACGTTTCCTTCGACTGGAAAGGGTATTCCGAGCTTACGGTCAATTCCACCATGCAGATGATGGATGCGGCCTCCATCGCTGAAATGAAGAAGATCGAAGGGGTTCAGATCGCATCAGAAACTTCGATGGAAGTCATGGGGCAGAAAATCAATTCCAACACCAAGGTGGTTGAAATTTCCCAAAAAGCAGCGGGGGCTGCGGTTTATGCGATTCCCGCTGGTTATACGAAAAACGACAAGCTCAATATCCAGGATTTGCAGCAATAAAAAAACTGGTCAAAACAATCTGAAGCCTCCCGGAGCTTTCCGGGAGGCTTTTTTTTATCTCAAATTGGTGTGGAGCTTTTGTAAAGCCAGCATGATTTCGTTGGCTGAGAGTGTTGCTGTGGGGTTGAATCGCCCTTCGTCATCGAGGCGCATGATTTGAGCGTTGATCAGAAAATGGATGGTGCGATAACTTTTATGAACGGGGGAAATATCGGTCGGTTCGATCAACGCACCGGAGGGGACAAACTGGACTGGGATCCCTTCCTTTTCGAGTTTGGCGATGAGGACATTCAGCATTTCGGCGAACGCAGCCCGATTGGGTAAAGAGAACCGGTCAAAGGTGTGGTTGGGTCGGGGAGGAATGATCCCGGCGCTGGCGACCTTGATGATTTCATCACGAGCGAAGGAGCTTCCGATGTCGGTAATGATGACTGGGGCTCCGACGATCCTTAGGAAATTATTGAAGTAGTATCCGATCAAGGCGGCGATATCTTCCCGATTGACCTCGGTTTTAAAAAATATCTCCTTGAATTTGGGCGGAAGGTTGAGAAGCATGAATTTATCTCTAATTGACTTTTTTTTCCCCTCTAGAACCGGATCACGAGGGGTTAGGATGAGCAACCGATCAATAACCATCAGTGCCTGATCAAGTCTCTCCATTTTCTCGTATATCTGCAGAAGTATTTCCAGAATAGCGCGATCAGAATGATTCTTTTCTAGGATGGCTTCATAATAGGTAAGTGCTTGGGGGTATTTGGATTCTTTGATATAGAAATCGGCGATTTGTCTTTTAATCGAGGTGGCATCGGGCGAATAACGGGAGGCGTTTTCCAATTGCGCGATGTACTGTGCCATATCTCCCGTTTCTTTGCTCTGGTCAGCCAGCCTCAAACTCTCCTGAGTCAATTGACTCTGGAGTTGTGCAAACCGGTTCCGCGCCTGTTCGTTATCAGGATACTTGGCAACAAGCCGCGTCAGGATCATGAATGCTTCATCGGTATCGTTTTCCATCTCGTTTATCCTGAACAACCCCCAAAGGGAATCATATTGATCGGGATTTAACTCCAATGCTTTATCGAACTGGAGCCGAGCCAGAGCCAATCTGTTTTTCTGCATGAATGCCAAGGCAAAGGCTACATGTTTTTTTTCCAGGGAGACCGAACTGGATTGGATCACTCGGATCGCCCGGTCGGGTTCTCCTTTTTGCAGTAAAGCCCAGCCCTCTTGAAAAGCGGCATCGGTTTGCTCGGGCATAGGCTCCAGGGCGGGGAGATCGGCAGGCATCCGAACCGTGGGTGACCGCGAACAGAATGTGCACAAGAGTAGGAAAGTTAAAAAACCGAACCAGCTTTTCTTGAATCGGATTGGAATAGTCTGGATTTGTGTTTCCCTATACATAGGGGCATTATATCATGAATCCATTTTCCCCATCCAATTGACGGGTTATTCGGAAGCTCTTCCCTGTCGGTAAGTTTCCCATTCGCGATCGTGGCAGAGAATGTCCAGATGCACCTTTGCACCGATGTATTGCTTGGCGGTGATGACCGCCCAGCGGGAAATAGATTCAATATGATCTACACCGAGATCGATTTCCAGATGGTGACTGGCATAATCCTTGAAACATAATTCGAATACCTTATGCTTCAAAAGGTCGATTCCCATCCTGTTTTTTGCGGAAATATATATCGGACCGTTTTTTTCCTGGACGATGGGGTCATCACAAAGCAAGTCGGCTTTGTTGTATACGGTCAAAACCCGGTCGTTCGTAATGCCCAACCTATCCAGGACCCTTCCCACTTCCGCTTGATGCAAGTGGTGGTCTTCATCTGCAATATCGACCACATGGAGGATCTGATCCGCGCGGGAGATCTCTTCCAAGGTAGCCTGGAACGAGGTAAAAAGTTCTTCCGGCATATTGCGGATGAACCCGACGGTGTCGGTCAGGATAATCCCATAGCCTTGCCCGTATTCATGGAAAGAGAGTCGTCGCATCAGTGGATCGAGGGTAGAAAACAACTGTGGTGATATCAGTACTTTATCCGCGGTCAAGGTGCTGAAAAGAGTCGATTTGCCGGCTGACGTGTATCCGACCAGGGAGACCATGGGAATGGGGGCTTCCTGTCGTTTTTTACGCTGGACTTCCCGACTCTGTTGAACGTCTTCCAAGCGCCGTCGGATCAGGGAAATTCGTTTGCGAATCGCGCGTCGATCCGACTCCAATCGGGTCTCTCCCGGTCCTCGGGTCCCGATCCCTCCGCCCAGCCGCGACATCTCGATCCCTCTGCCGGTCAAGCGGGGCAACAAATAAAGGTATTGCGCCAATTCCACCTGGAGTTTTCCCTCCCTGCTCCTGGCATGCAGGGAGAAGATATCAAGGATCAGACGGGTTCGGTCAATGATCTTGACCTGAAGAGCTTGTTCGAGATTCCGTTGCTGAATTGGATTCAACAGGTTGAAGAACACTACCAGATTAACCTGTTTCTCTTCAAGGCAATGTCGGACTTCTTCCACTTTCCCGGTTCCGATCAAAAACCGGCGATCGGGAAGAGGCCGCCTCTGCCAAATTTGTTCCAGCGGAGAGGCTCCAGCCGTTTTGCACAACGCGTTCATCTCGACCATGATCAGTTCGATTTCCCGGTCGGACTGCCGGGGCTCGAACAATGCGCAGATTATCGCTTGTTCCATACTGTTCGTTCCAGAAATGCCATCATTTCTCCCATCGCTTGAGGGTGATACCAGTGGATGTCCGGTTCATGACGGAACCATGTCAATTGCCTCTTGGCGAAGCGGCGGGTGTTTTGTTTGATCAGATCGATTGCTTGCTGACGGTCGATCCGGTCGTTCAGATAGAGGACGATCTCCTTGTATCCTATAGCTTTGAAAGGCGGGCAGCGGGGGGAATACCGAGTCAGCAGTTCTCGAACCTCCTCGATCAAACCGCGATCGATCATCTGCTCCACCCGTTCATCGATCGTTTTATACAACTCCTCCCTTGGTAAGGTCAATCCGATACGGTGGAAGGTATAATTGGAAAATGGAGTGACATTGCTTCGGAAAAGGGCTGTCGGAGCGATCCGATTTAAGCGATATATCTCCAAAGCCCGAATAATCCGGATCCGATCATTGAGGCCGATTTTGTTGGCGTATTCCGGATCGGCCCGATGCAATTCCAACCAAAGATTTTCTAACCCATTCCGATTCAATTCTGTTTCAAGGGATTTTCGGACTTGCCCAGAATCCTTGACCTCTTCGAAAATACCGCGCATCTGTACTCGAAGATAAAGAGCGGTACCTCCGCAAACAATGGGAAGTCGATTTCGTGCAAGGATATCCTCGGCGATCTGATGGGAGCATTGCAGGAAATGCCAGGCATGGAATTGGGAACAGTCATCGATGATATCGATCAAATGGTGGGAGATCTCGGACCTGGTTTTCTGATCAGCTTTATCGGTTCCGATATCAAATCCCTTGTAGACCTGTAAAGCATCGGCCGAGATGACCTCCCCGGAAAACTTGCGGGCGAATTCCACTGCCACCCGGCTTTTTCCGACCCCGGTCGGACCCAATATCTGTACGATTTGCTTGCTCATCCGATCAGAATAACAAGAAGGAGTCCCAGAATAAACAGGATGAACAACTGCTTTTTTAAAATCAATCGTTGCCGTTGTCGCGGATCCATTGCAAAATCGCCTGCTCGTATTCCCGTCCCAGGTGTTTTTTCACCGAGAATATCTCCGCATAAAGGATCTCTTCGAGCGCAGTTAAAAACTCCCCGCTCGATTGCTCGAAATTGACAAACCACATGGCTTTCAGGATCGGCTTCTCATCGATCCGGCCGTTTTCAGTCACTTGGGTGGTCCGAAGGTACGGTGGAAGACGATCGATGATTCCCAAAACCGCATCATGAAGAATCGAGCCGGCGACAGGTCCGATTTCCTTGGACAGTACCCAGTAAATGTATTCGTATTGGGTGTTGAAAAAATTCAATGCTTCCTCGAAAGTATGAAACGACTGAATCCGATTCCTGTCACGGGGAACATTTTGCAGGGGCACCGATTCCTTTTTCGGAGCCAGAATCCCCGTCAGCAGGAAATAAAAAAGGATTCGTAATGTCATGACATTGGATAGCTCGCTTCTGGTCAATATCTCGCCAAGAATTGAATGGTCGCGGACCAGGTATAATACATACCGTTCATAGTCTTTCAAGATTTGGATGGCGGAATCATTGACATTGACCAGGACAAACTCCGGGCAATTCTGGAATCGTTGGCTGAGAAACACCTCATCTTCTATCAAGCGGATCCCTTCCAATAACAGGGAATGGATGGGTTGATCAATGCATACCCAATTTTTACCTTCTCGGCTGGATTGGGCGCTACAGGCGATGTCAAACCGTCCGTCGGCCCAAGGGAAGATAGGAAACAGGAGTTGTTTTTGATGGGCCAAGATCAATTCCCAAAGGCGGTCCGGAGTAAAAAGGGATGTCTCGATCAGTACCCGGGTAAACCTGAGTTGTTTGCTTTTCATGGTCTTTTCAAGAGACTGCCATTGAGCTTTTGAGATGAGATTGCGATCGAGTAAAAATTGATCGAACCGGTCAGCGTCTTCCGGGGAGTTAATCTGGCGGATTCGATCGCCTTCGATGATCAGTTCGCGATTGATTACCCCCCGACGGATATTCAAAATTCCGGACAAGCCCTGGGCATGCATTTGGATCAGAATGGAGGGGATATCCCAGGTTCCAAGAGTTCCGGTTAAAGGGAGAGGTCCGTTCATCAGGATGTGAATTTCAAATCGAGTTGATCGTTTTTATATTGTTCCCGTTCTTTTTCAACTTCATCGAGGTATTCGGGTGAGACGTCGCCAGTGGGATAATTACCGGAAAAGCAAGCGGTGCAGAAGGATTTAATGGTTTTGTTCTGAAGACGGACAGCTTGTTCCATTTCCTTAAAATCCTGATAAATGACATGATCGGCGTCAATCTTCCGGGCTATTTGCTCGGGCGTGCTTTGAGCGGCGATGAACTCGGATTTGGTTTGCATATCGATCCCGTATACACACGGGTTCGTCAAAGGAGAAGAATAGGATGCGAAATATACTTTTCGGGCGCCTGCATTCCGAGTCATTTGAATGATGGCCCGGGAGGTGTTGCCGCGTACGATCGAGTCATCTACCAGCAAAACATTGTTGCCGGCCAGGATCTCTCGGATGGGATTGAGCTTGTGTCGGATCGATTGAGTGCGGATCGGATTTCCCGGCATGATGAAAGTACGTCCGATGTAGCGGTTTTTCACCAGTCCTTCACGATATCTCAATTTTAGGCACCGGGCGATTTCAATCGCGGCCGGTCGGGCGGAATCGGGAACCGGGACGACGACATCGATATCGTTCAATTGGGCTTTAATTTTTTTTGCCAACCTTCTCCCCAATTCCACTCGCGATTGGTAGACATTGATCCGGTTCAGATAGGAGTCGGGACGGGAAAAATATATGTATTCGAAAATACAGGGGCGGAAAGGAGCCTTGGCCAGTTTTTTTTCATGAACAACCCGGTTATGATCGATAAAAATGGCGGAACCGGGTTCAAGGTCACGGATTTCATTGAAATCAAGGATATCCAGTGAAACACTTTCGGAAGCGAACCCAAATACGGGGAGTATTTGACGGTTGTTGATTCCGAAGAGTAGGGGGCGGATACCATATGGGTCACGGAAACCAACCATCCCCTTATTGGCGATATGGATGACAACCGAATAGGCGCCCTTGGCTTTTTTGTACACATACCGGATGGCATTGAATACGATCTCGGGGGTGATATCCCGGGCTTTCGATTTTTCGATATATTCGGCGAACAGGTTGAGAATCGCCTCCACATCACAATTGGAATTGAGTATTTTATGTGAGTTTTCAAACAACTCCCGCTTCAACTCAATAAAATTGAAGAGGTTTCCGTTATGCACGGCAGCGATGCCGAATGGTGAATTGATCCAGAACGGTTGCGCATCTTCCACCGATCCTTCGCCGACGGTCGGATATCGGGTATGACCGATTCCGATGTATCCCTTCAGCCGGGCGACGTTGTTTGCGTCAAAAATATCTCGGACCAGGCCGTTTCCTTTCTTGATATGGTACCGGTAGCCGTCGTAGGTGAGAATTCCAGCCGAATCCTGGCCTCGGTGTTGCAGGGTCAGCATACCGGTGTACATTTTTCCAATTACTTCATTGGCATCGTATATTCCGAGAACTCCGCACATGATGACTTTACTATAGACCGTTCCTGGGTGAAAGTCAATTGCATGAGGCCACCTTGATCGGCATTCTCCGGATGAAAAATCGACGCTTTTCTGAAAAAAAAGGTCACTTTTTTTTGAAATGATATCCGGCCGTGACCGAAAAATGTGAAAAGCTGAAAAAAAGCTATGCCCTTCATCCCCCCCGAGTTATCCGACGGAAATGTCTGAATTCAATGGAAACCAGGATCGGATATCTTTTTTACTTCCCAGATTCCAAACGGTTCCAACCGTTTCAGAATTTCATCCGCTTTCCCTACCACCACCAGTACGTATTTTTCCTTGGGGAGAATGCGAGAAGCCAAAGAGCGGGCGGACGATTGGTCCGTAGAAGAGACCCTAGACAGGAGGTGATCGTAATAATCGAAAGACTCGCCGTAAAAGGTTAGTTCAGTATAGGCTCTGACTTTAGATTCCATGTCCTCCAAGGTGGGGGGAAATTGCCCCAGAATGTAATTTCTGGCGCTGATGATTTCATCTTGATCGAATCCATCCTTTTTGGCCTTGACGATCAATTCAAAGACGATCTTCAGCATCTCACCGATCTGGTCGTTCTTTGTATAAGAGGAAATAGTAAAGATTCCATCGTTCCGCCATGATTGGAAGGAGCTTCGTGCTCCATAGGTCAGGCCGCGCTTGATGCGAAGCTCACTGTTCAACCAGGAGGTGAAACGGCCTCCGAAGAGAGTGTTGAAAACCTGGGAGGAAGCGGTTTCGGGATCAGCTTTTTTGATACCGGGGACGCCAAGGACGAAGTAGGCTTGAGAGGCATCGGACTTGTCAATCAACAGGCATTTTTTACCTGCGGGGAGAGGGATCGGTATGAAGCGTAAAGGTTGCAGGGATTGGACCGGATTGGCCCACTTGGACAACCTGTTTTCCAACAGCGACTTGAGAGTCCTGATCGATATGTTTCCGGTGACTGCCAGCAAGGCAGAATCCGGGCGGTAATGGGAGGAATAAAAATCCACCACCTGTTGGCGCTGAAATCCTTTCAGAGCGGATTCGTTCCCCAAAGAAATTGCACCCAGCGGATGATTTCCGAAATAGGCTTTGCGAAAATAGAAATTAACCGCAGAGGAAGGATTGTCCTTGATGCTTTTCAGACGTTCGAGGCGAATGTTCCGTTCCTTGTCCAATTCTGCTTGGGGGAATGTCGGGGCAGTCAAGGAGGCAATGGCCAATTGGAACAAGGCCGGAAAGTTTTCAGAGAGAGAGCGTCCGGATACCTCCAGAAATTCACTGGCGGCAGAGAAGGATAGAGAAGCTCCCAGGAAATCGATTTCGGCGGCAATCTCTTCGGCACTCTTTTCTGGCGTCCCCTTGGTGATCAATTCCGCCGTCAAGCTGGCCAGGCCTTCCTGAGTTTCGGTAAGAGAGCCGGCCTCGGGTAAAACCATCCGAAAGGCAACCATGGGAAGGGTAGCGTCACTCAGGAAATAGACCTTCATCCCGTTCTTCAGGGAAAAGGTTTGCGGAATCGGGAGTGTTCGAGATCCCCAGGCTTGGACGCATGAAAAAAAAAGAGCAACAATGATTATAAGAGAAAGACGGTTCATTTTTCACCTTCCTTGGGAATCAACAGCCCGATCGTTTTTTTATCCGGGACCAGATAGGTGGCGGCCACTTCCCGAACCCGCTCAGCAGTCACCGCTTCGATCTTGGGAATGACCTGAAACGTCGCCTGCCAATCGCCATATATGATTTCCATTTGACCGAGGAGATTGGCTTGGCCGGCGATGGTCTCCAATGGTGAATAAAAGTCGGTACGAACCTGATTCTTCGCTTTTTGCAGTTCATTTGGAGTGACACCGTTCTTGACGATATCAGCCAATACGGTTTCAATTTCAGTTTCGATCCGATCCAATTCGATGCCCACCTTGGGTTTGACGACGAAACTGAACAGGAATGGATCGATGGTTTCCTGGATGCCTCCATAAACTGATACAGCCAATTGACAGTCGCGTACGAGTTTTCTGTACAACCGGCTGCTTTCTCCTCGCAATAATATCAAATCCAAAAGTTGTAGGGCGGGAAAATCGGGATGGGTGGCAGCGGAAACCGGGTATACTGCCTGGAATCCGGGGGTTTGGGCTTCCCGACGGATCACCAGTTTACGCGGCCCCAGTTGCTGCGGTTCCATGGTGGTGACCTTGGGCGGAGGAGTGGCCGCTGGAATTTTTCCATAGTAGCGTTCGATCATAGGGATGATTTTCTTTGTCTCAAAATCCCCCACGACAATCAATACGGCATTATTCGGAGCATAATAGGTTTTATAGTACTTGAGCACGGCATCGCGTTTCCAGTTGAGGATATCGCTCATCCAGCCGATGACCCCGTGATGATAGGGGTGGGCGAGAATGGCTGTGGCCTGAACAGTTTCATCAAGCAAATGGTCATTGTTATTTTCCACCGATAACCGCCGTTCCGATGCGACCACTCCCCGTTCCGATTCAAATACATTGGGATCAAAGGTGGCATCCTGAATGCGATCGGCTTCCATCTCCATCATTTTCTCAAGGGCGGATGAAGGAAACCAATCAGTGTAGGCAGTCATATCCATACCGGTATAGGCGTTGTTGGCACCGCCATGAAATTCCATAACTCGGTCAAATTCTCCGGGACCGAATTTCGGCGATCCGTTGAACATCATGTGTTCAATGAAATGGGATACACCAGTCAAACCGACGACCTCGTTTCTCCCCCCGACACGGAAAAAAGTATAGTAACTGATATTGGGGATTGTCTTGCTCTCCAGCAGAAGTACTTTTAATCCGTTGGTGAGCATATGCACTTTGACATTTTCCCGGGTAATGGCTGAGGAAAGAGAAGCGGTCAGGACAAAAACAGCTAGAACAAAAACACGAAAAAAGGTGTTGATCATAGTCGGAAAACCTCCTGAAAAATAAGTATAGCAAACGGTTTGATAAAAAGAAACCGAATTAATCTTCTCCTTGTGTCAAAATCCGCAGAGACCAGAACCCCTGCCCAGATTGTTTCAGCTGCCAACCTCTTTTCTTTAACTCTTTCGATAAAAGGAAATTGAAAAATCCATGCCCCATCAGGGCTGTGACCGTATGGGACTGCATACCATCCACTAAAAGATCCACACCTTTCCGAGCTCTAGCCCGGCATTCCGGATAACTCTCGGATGCAGGCAGGCGGCCCTGCATCCACCGCCACCGAGACAAGGCCAACCAAAAGGGTAGCGGTGACAAATGTGGCTTTTCTATTTCGGGAAGTGCCGCCTCTTGGAACAAATCACTGACAACCGGGTCAACGGTCGGAGCCAACAGGGCGAGTGAACTACGCGCTCGCGGTAAACAGCTACAAAACCACCTATTTATAGTGCTGGCCCGTGAAATTAAACCAGGGGGGGGTACTGAATTGGAATCGGGTGTGATGACTGACTCATCATAGGATCTCAGGTAAGAAGAAATGGATTTATAAGGCTCAGGCAAATCTGGTCGGCCATGGCGGATGAGAAGGATAGAAAAGACACTACTATTCATCAGAATATTGTATCCCGATTTAAGCCGTTATGGCAATTTCTTGTACACGTCCATAAAATATATTGATTAGAGAACCATTTGGTTGAAGGTTGCCATTTTACAAAAAGGCGGGTAAAATTCCCGGAGAAGGAGCCATGAAAGAGTTGAAGTGTTTTGCCCTTTTGTTGGCCGGTGGATCGGGTGAGCGTATGCGGGCGGGCATTCCCAAGCAATTCCTGAAAGTTACCGGTAAGACGCTTCTAGAATGTTCTTTGGAACCTTTTTTAGTCGATCCAGAAATAGATGGGATCGTATTGGTCAGTCATGTCGACCATCTCGCTCACACGCGTGACCTGTTGAAGACAATCAAGCAGCCCAAATCAGTCAAGGTGGTTCCGGGGGGATTGACCCGACAGAACAGCGCTCGAATCGGTTTGACTGAAATACCGGAAGCGGCAGATATCGTGTTGATCCACGATGTGGCCCGCCCATTCGTTTCCTCGAATTTAATCCGGGCATGTATAGAAAAATTGAAAACAGTCGATGCCGTTGTGACGGCGATTCCGATGGGGGACACACTGCTCCGTGCGGAAGATTCCGCTGGAGGAGACAAAGTGGTCACCGCCGTGCTCGACCGCTCGTGTTTCTGGCGGGCGCAAACCCCGCAGGGATTTCGCCTTTCCTTGATCCGAAATGCCCATCGGTTGGCGGAAGAAAACCAAATGGTAGGTTTTACCGACGACTGCGGGATCGTACTTCATTTCGCATTAGCCCCCGTTTACATACTTCCCGGAGATATAAACAACTTAAAAATCACCTTCCCGAACGACATCGTCTTGGGGGAAGCTTCTTTAAAGTGGTCTTCGCAAACCCGACAGGTCGACAGATGATTCGTTGTCCCTGGTGTCTGGGAAACCCGATCTACATCAAGTACCATGACGAAGAGTGGGGCGTTCCCGTATACGATGACGGCAAGATATTCGAGTTTCTTGTTCTCGAAGGAGCCCAAGCCGGCCTGAGTTGGTTGACTGTACTCAAGAAGCGGGACAACTATCGCCGCTTGTATGAGGGGTTTGATGCTGGACGGGTGGCTGCCTTCGATCAGCGAAAAGTTGAAACGATGCTGGCCGATGCCGGTATTATCCGCAACCGGAGAAAAATCGAATCCTCCATCAACAATGCCAGACTATTTTTAAAGGTCCAGCGGGAGTTCGGAACTTTTTCCGAGTACATCTGGCGTTTCGTCAGTGGAAAACCGCGTCTCAACTCCTGGAAAGAGTTTCGCGAACTGCCGGTAAAAACAAACGAATCGGTAGCGTTGAGCAAAGACTTGATCCACCGCGGGTTCAAATTCGTCGGCGCTACCATCATGTACGCCCACATGCAGGCCGCGGGTATGGTCAATGACCATCTCGTCAGTTGCTTCCGCTATCGGCAGTTGAACACGTTTTTTCCCCAATCGATCAAACAGACAGACTGAAAATAGATATAAATTGAAAACAATAAAGAGGTGGTGAATCATGAATGAATCCCCATTCCGTTTGGAACGGGATTTTCTGGGTGAGATAGCCATTCCCTCGTCGGCATATTGGGGAGTGCAAACCCAACGTTCACTGGAAAATTCTTCTGTCAGTGGAATCCGGTTTCCGGGCAGATTCATCCGTCTGTTGGCATTGATTAAAAGGGAAGCCGTGGAGGTAAATCGAGAGCTTGGACTTATCGATTTGCGGATCAGCAAACCGATTTTTCAAGCCGCAAACGAGGTCGTTCGCGGAGAATTATCGGATCAATTTCCTCTCGATGTCTTCCAAACTGGTTCTGGGACATCTACGAATATGAATGCCAATGAGGTGATCGCATCCCGTGCCAATGAAATTCTGGGTGGAAAAAAGGGAGATCGTTCTCCGGTTCACCCCAACGATCATGTCAACTTGGGGCAGTCGAGTAATGATGTAATCCCCACATGCCTGCATTTGGCAGCGGTGGAAGCGTTGCGTGAAGAACTGCTCCCTGCATTGAAACAGTTGCAACTGATTCTAGAGAAAAAAGGGGTGGAATTCTCGCAGGTAGTCAAGGTCGGTCGAACCCATCTGCAGGATGCTGTACCGGTATTCTTGGGACAAGAATTTGATGCATATGCTACCCTTGTTCGCAAGGGATATGCGAGACTGGAAAACACACTGCTTGCATTGGCTGAACTTCCTTTGGGAGGAACGGCTGTGGGTACCGGACTCAACACCCATCCTCGGTTCGCAGGACGTGTGATTTCCCGCCTATCGGAAGTCCTTGATTTCTCTTTCAGAGAAGCAGACGACCATTTCGAAGCACAATCGGCGAAAGAAGCTGTTTTATTATGTGCTTCAGCATTAAAGGGGAGTGCCGTCTCCCTGGAAAAAATTGCTGAAGACATCCGTTGGCTTGCGTCTGGTCCCCGTTGTGGTATCGGTGAGCTTATCCTTCCCGAATTGCACGCGGGGTCATCGATCATGCCCGGCAAGATCAACCCAGTATTGCCGGAAATTTTACTCCAAGCTACCGTCCATGTATGTGGTGCCGAAATCGTTATCTCCCGATGTAGTGCAGCTGGTCGTTTCGAGTTGAACACCATGATGCCGCTAATGACACTGCACCTCCTTGAATCGATCTCTATACTGGCGAATGCCACACGACTCTTTGCGGATAAATGTGTAGCCGGAATCATTGCTGACGAAAAGCACTGCCGTGATATGGTTGAACGAAGTCTGGCTCTTGCGACAGGATTGATTCCCCGTTTCGGATACGATGGAGCTGCAAGAATAGCCAGACAAGCCTATCATACCGGGAAAACCATCCTTCAGGTTGTGATGAATGAAAAATTGATCGATCCTGTAGAAGCGGCCAGATTGCTCGATCCGATATCAATGATAAAAAAATAATTCACCAAAACTTTTTTTTTCTTGATTCGTACTTTACTATGAGTTAAAATACGTTACTACAAGTAAACATTATTTACTAATAGTAAAGTATTTGGAGATCGAATGATTGAAAACAAGACAAAAGGTGATCTTATGCAGGAATATATCCTGGTAAAGGCCGAGAAAGTATTCATGCAGAATGGCTACCATGGAGCTTCGATGGATTTGATTGCCGAAACCTGTCAGATATCTAAACCAACCCTCTATCGGTATTATAAAAGCAAGTATGAACTTTTTATGAAAGGCTATATGCAGGTATATAATCAATTATTGGCCAAAATTTTCGATCTAATTGCAACCGCCGATACCAAAAGCAAAGCCATAGACCGGATCATCGACTTCATTTTTGATTTCGGCATCGAAAAAGGGGACTATTTTCGGATGATGATGCGGGAGCATTACCTGGTTGCGCATCAGGATGTCGACAAGCACATCGAATGGTATACCAAATCGGTTTCGGAGGTGATCGATCAATTGATGGAATTCATCAAAGACTGGGTTCGACCCGAAATCAGTGACCAAGTCGGATTGGACGAGATTGCCGCTATCCTGTTCAATGTGTTCAGCAGCATTTTTGTCGATATCGTCATGCAGAAGAAGATCAACCGAGACCATTGGAAAATAGTTATGCATCTCATGTTGCGCCAAGGATTGATGAAGGAGGCATAAATGAAACGACTCACCTTGAGTTGCTTGATAATTTCTGTTCTGTACTTCAACGTATTCGCTCAGAGTGTTACTGAAATCAGTATTGACGAGGCTATCCGGTTGGCCATGGAGAAAAACATCCCCTATTCGATCAGCAGGCAGGAAGTCAACCTGGCCAAATTCAAAGTGATGCAGAACAGTGCCTTTCTGCCCGAAATATCCCTTCAGGGGACCCGGTACTTGGATGAAAAACTGATGACCTTTGAAATGCCCGCCATGTTCCCCGGAATGGAACCGATCAAAGGCGAACTCGATTTCACCAAAAACTATGAATTCACCTTTCAGGTGACTCAACCCGTTTTTACCGGCGGGAAAATCTGGTTCAATTTTCGTAATGCCAAGCTTGATCTTAGTATTGCTAGAGAAAAAGAGAGAAACAGTAGAGAAGATACCATTCTTAATGTCAAACGGATTTTCTACACCCTGCAGATCTTGACCGAGTTGAAACAAGTACAAAAGGAAGCTCTCGATCTGGCGGAAGCTAATCATGCTAACATCAAGCAGCGTTACGAATTAGGCATGGCGTCACAGTACGATCTTCTCCGCTCAGAGATGGCTGTCAGTGCCGTCAAACCCGAATTGACGAGAGCTGAAAACTTCTGTTTGACAACCGCCTCGACCTTGAAAATGATGATCGGTATCTCCGAAAAGGCCGAAATCGTTCCCAAGGGGGAATTAACGGATCGGGCATTGGACATCGACCAACTCGATTTGATTGAGGATGCATTAAAAAAACGTTCGGAAGTGTTGCAGTTGGATATGGAATTGGCCAAGATGGGCAACCTGCTGAAGATGAGCTGGGCCCAGTTTATCCCGGACATCATGCTGGTTGCACGCTATTCATATAGGTCCGACCTGTTTCAGCTCGGCAGCCACAAGTGGGAGGATTACTATACGATCGCCCTCGGTATCAATTTTACGATCTTTTCCGGCTTGAAACGGGAAGGGCAGATCGGCCAGGCGAAAGTGGCCAAGCGGATACTCGAACTTTCCCGTAAGCAGCTTTCGGATGCAACCGTTCTGGATGTGCAGTCCCATATCCGGACCATCCGCCAGGAATATGAGAATATCCTGCTGGGTAAGAAAAACCTGGAAACGGCCAAAGAGGGAGTCCGGATCGCTGATATCAGTTATAAAGAAGGTTTGATCTCATTACTGGAATTGAATGCATCGAACAGCGAACTGACCCGCGCCCAGGTCGGTTACCTACAGGCATTGTTTCAATATAATATTGCCATTGCGGAATTGGAAAAAATAACACGAGAGCAACTCCATGGAGGCGTCCAATGAAAAGAATAGTATTTTTTTTCCTTTTTGTGAGTGTATTTTTTTTAGCTTGCTCTAAAAACGGAAAGAACGATCAACAACTGGAGAAAAAACCGATTCTGGTTAAAGTGGAAACGGCAAAGACCGGCACTTTATCGATCAGTTTGAACTATAAAGGGACAGTTACCGCCTGGAAGACCGCCAATATCACTCCGGAAGTGGCGGGCAGAATCGGGAGAATCTACAAGAAACAGGGAGACAAGGTGAAGCGGGGCGACCTGCTGGCGGAACTCGACGCGACCGCCCTGACTCTGCAGTTCAAGCAGGCCCAAGCGGCAGCTGCTGTAACCGAATCGGCTTATAAGGATGCATTGTTGACCCATGACCGGATGAAGACGATGCTTGAGAAGAGGGCCATATCGCAGATACAATATGAAAAAGCGCAACTGGGTTTGGATGCCGCCGATACGCAGATGAAAAGTGCCAAAGCCAACCTGGATCTGGTCATGTATTCCATGAAGAAATCAGCGATGCGGTCTCCGTTCGACGGGGTTGTTGCGGCAAAGGTTTTGGAAGAGGGGGATATGATCAACCCCATGATGGGAATGGGGGCATGCGTGATGATCGTCATGGATCTCTCCAAGGTAAAGGTTCTTATTGATGTCGCCGCCGAAGATGTCGAACGGGTGGCTATCGATCAACCCTGCAAAGTCCATGTTTCCAGTCGGGAGGAGAACTTCACCGGAAAGGTCTATTCCAAGAATCTGGCTGCGGACCCGATGTCCAAAACATTCAAGACTGAAGTCGTAATCGATAATCCGCAGATGAAAATCAAACCCGGTGTGTACGCCGATATCAGTATCGAGGTTATCCGCAAAGACAATATCCTGCTCCTGCCCCTGTCGGCACTGCTCGGCAACCGCCAAGTCGTTTTGTATAAAGGCGGGAAAGCCCTGAAAAGAGAAGTCAGGATCGGGCTCCGCAACCATAAAAATTTTGAAATCTTATCCGGCGTTACGGAAGGTGACATTGTAGTTACCGAAGGCGGTTATGACCTGAAGGATGGAGCACTCATCAGCACCGAAACCGATCTCGGCGGAAACCGCAATCCGGCCGGGCAGGGAGGGAAGAAATGAAGATTGTCGATTTCTCCCTGAAAAAAAAGGTGACTATGTCCATGGTTACCCTGGTCATCGTCATTCTCGGGATGATCTCCTTTTCCAAGCTGGGTTTGGACATGCTTCCCGATCTCGAATACCCCGTGATCACAGTCATCACCACGTATTCCGGAGTTTCCTCAGAGGATATCGAACAGAACATCACCCGCCCCGTCGAACAGTTCATCTCCACCGTATCCAATATCAAACAGGTCCGGTCGATGTCCTTGGAAGGGCAGTCGATCGTCATGGTCGAATTTACCTGGGGGACAAACCTCGATTTCGCTGCCCAGGATGTTCGGGATGCCATTGGGTTGTATGAAAACTTTCTCCCCAAAGATGCCCAGAAACCCTTTGTCATGAAATTCAATTTTTCTCAGATGCCGGTCATCGCCTGGGGAGTCACCAGTGACAGGATGAATCTGAGCAAACTCCGCGATTATGTGGACAACGAAGTAGCCGCCCGTTTGGAGCGAATCGAAGGCGTGGCTTCCTGCACGGTCTTTTCACCCGAAATGAACGAGGTTCTGGTCAGCGTCGACATGGGAAAACTCGAGTCACGCAGCCTATCCGTCAGTCAATTGGAGATAGCCGTAGCCGCTTCGAACATCAATCTACCCGCCGGATATATGACCCAGAACCATTCGGAGTACCTGCTCCGCTCCATGGGTGAATTCAAAACCTTGGAGGAGATCAAAAGCATCATCATCGGTATGGGGAAAACAGGAACGCCTATATTCCTTGGCGATGTAGCCGACGTGCGGGAAGCCTACAAGGAGACCCGTCTTCTCTTCCGTATGAACAATAAAAAAGGCTGCATGATGATGATTACCAAGAGTTCGGGCTCCAACAGTGTGATCGTGGCCCGCCAGGTGAAAAAACTGCTGGAGGAATTGAAACCGACGTTGAAAGAGGGGATCGAATTCCCGGTCTGGCTCGATATGTCCCGGATCATTGAAATGATGTCCTCTTCTGCCCAAATCAATATATTGGAAGGCGGCCTGCTCGCCATGCTACTGATATTCCTGTTTTTGCGGAACCTCAAGCCAACGCTTGCCATTGGCGTCACCATCCCCCTGTCGATCGTTGTCACCTTCATTGCATTCTATATGATGGGATACACCCTGAATATGATCACTCTCGGAGGGCTGGCTCTGGGGGTGGGCATGCTGGTCGACAATGCAGTTGTGGTCATCGAAAACATCTTCCGCCATCTTCAAGAGGGGAAATCCCCATTCGAAGCCGCCCGTAAGGGGGCTTCCGAGGTCGGTATGGCAATCATCGCCTCAACCCTGACCACTGTCGCGGTCTTTTTCCCGATGATGTTCGCCACCGGCATTGCGGGTCGGCTGGCCAAAGCACTGGCAGTTTCAGTGATAATGGCATTGTTGGCCTCACTCTTTGTGGCATTGACGATCGTTCCCATGATGGCGGCCTGGATATTCAAACTCCGCAAGAGAAAGGGGGGCGCCGCTGCAGTAGAATATGTCGGTCTCGGAGAGGATAAATTCATCCCCTACCGCAACCGCTATGAAAAGTGGTTGCGTCAAGCCTTGAAAAAGCGAAAAGCCGTCGTGATCTGGACCCTCTTTGCCTTTGCTGTTTCCGTGGCCGGTGCGTTCTTCCTGGGCACGGAGTTCATGCCCCAAACCGATTACTCCATGTTGTTCCTGAAAGTGACCCTGCCGGTGGGAACCAATGTCCAGGAGACCGACCGGATCATCAAATACTTGGAGAGAGAATCCCTGAAAGATCCCAATGTCATCACCACCTTTGTTCAGGTGGGAGCTTCCGAGCAGAGTGCTTCGGATACGGCGCAGGGGACTGGCGCCTCCGGTTCCAATGAAGCGATTCTGTATGCATATTTGAAATCCAGCGGTAAACGGAAGGAGTCGGACAAGCAGATAGTGGAACGCTGGCGGTCATCATTTCCGGATCTGGAAAACGGCCGGATTACCTCCATTGATATTGCCGGGGCTTCGATGACCGGTTCTTCCAGTAACAGCCCGATCGAAGTCAACTGCTTCGGCCGCGATTTGAACCGGTTGGAGATGATCGCTGAAAACCTGCACCGGGAGATATCTAGTATCCCCAATATCCGTGATGTCAAAATTTCTATGGACAAAAGCAAACCGGAGATCCAGATGCACATCAAGAAAGAAGAAGCATCGAAGCTGGGGTTGACTCCCTATGATATTTCCCACCAGATTCAGACCTACACCATCGGCACGGTGGTGTCGCGCATGTTTGTGGCAGGGGAGGATCGCGACATCCGTATCCGTCTGAACGAGAAAGACCGGGCGTCGCTCGATGATCTGCAGAAGCTGCCGATCCAGACTCCGCTGGGGTCAAAGGTCTACCTGTCGCAGGTGGTTGAATTCCGCAACGCTTTCGGTCCGGTGAAAATCGACCGGGAAAATATGGTGCGAAAAATCACGGTGAGTGCCAGTTACGTTGACACCGATCTCGGGACCATGGTCCGTGAGGTGCAGAAAAAAACCGCAGCGATTTCACCCAACCTTCCCGAAGGTTATTTCATTGAAATGAGCGGCCAATATAAGAACATGGTGGAAACCTTCACCACCTTGGCATTCGCCCTTCTGCTCTCCCTGGTCTTGGTGTTTGCCGTCATGGCTTCCCTGTACGAGAACCTGAAGTTCCCCTTCATAAACATGTTCACCATTCCCCTTGGGTTCATCGGCGTGGTCTTCCTGCTCTTTGTCACCAGAACCACCATCAACTTGGGTACGATCATGGGATTGATCATACTGGGGGGTATCGCTGTCAACAACGGTATCGTCATGATTGATTATATCAATCAACTTATCGACGCCGGCATGGACCGGTTGGAAGCGGTGGTCAAGGGGGCCGCCACCCGTTTGCGGCCGATTCTCATCACGTCTCTCACCACTATGGTCGGGATGATTCCCATGGCATTGTCGGTAAAGGATGGAGGAGAGATGAACTCTCCGATGGCCATCGCCCTGATCGGCGGATTGACCGCCACAACCTTCCTGACCCTGTTTTTCATCCCCGTGCTATATACCTATTTCTCCAAGATCAAAGTCAACGGTAAAAAATAGAATATCATACCCTCTTCCCCTGAATGAATAGGGGCGGGAACCGGATAAAGCGGTTCCTGCCCCCTCTGATTCATAAATATTCGTATGAAGAAGATCCAGTTCTTTTTACTCAACTTTCAAAAGAGTCTTTTTGCCGAGGGAGGGAATTGAACCCTCACGAGGTGTAACCCTCCCGGGATTTTAAGTCCCGTGCGTCTGCCGATTCCGCCACCCCGGCTCAGAGGGACATCGTATCATAATAACCTTCTTCGGGTCAATGGAGGAAAAAACGATCCCTTTTGAAAAAACTATGTTAAAATCGAACTGTGAAACCTCATGCCCTTTTGCTTATTTTCTTTGCCTTGATTTGGGTTATTTCCTGCGGCACCCACTTCGAACGAGTCGACACTGCCAGGAGCGAATATATCCGGTATCTGATCAAATTCCATTGCCGGGCTGCCGAAAAAATCATTCATGGACGAATCACCTACCGTACACGAAACTCCCAATCGGTGATCTATTTCTTCAATCCTTTGAACCAGGTGGTCGCTCGGCTCTACGCCATTGGGGAAGAGACCCTGTTGATCGCCGCTGGGAAAAAAGGCTGCTGGCGTGGTAATTTTCGTGATTTAATCGATTATTATTGGGGGATTCCACTGGAGTTGCGGGAGTTGCTCGATCTGATCGAGAGAGGAGAGGTTCCCACTAATTTTGATGCGATCGTGGATATCAAGTATCTCGACCAGGGTGGATTCAAGACTCCGTTTCGGGTTTTGCTCAGGCGAGAAGATATCAGCCTGACGATCTCCATCGAGAACAAAATCAGTGAATATGACCTTTTTCCCCTGCCCCCGTTGAATCGTTGCTCCCGTTCGGTATCCCTGCCTGAAATATTTGAACATGATTGAAATTCATTCATGTGCCAAACTCAACCTGGGACTCGAAGTAACAGGGCGTAGAAACGATGGTTACCATTTGTTGAAAACCATTTTCCAGACGATCGATCTGTTCGATACGCTTCAGATAACGGAACACACCGAAAAAACATTGGATGTGGAAGGAGATGATCCCCGCATCGACTGGGGAAGCACCAATACCCTGCAAAAAGTATGGAACCTTTTTTGCAAACGAGTCGCTCCCCAATGTGGATTCAGTATCCAGGTAATCAAGCGGATTCCTCCCGGTTCCGGTTTGGCGGGAGGGAGCAGTAACGCTGCTGTTTTTCTCCTGTTCTTAAACCAGTATCTTCAAGCTGGGCTCAGTGATCTGGAACTGAATCAAATGGCCAGATTGGTCGGGGCCGATGTTCCTTTTTTCATGATCGGAGGAACAGCCTTGGGAGAGGGAGTAGGGGAGATAATCACTCCACTCGATGATCTTACCAATGATTCTTACTTGCTCTGTTTTCCTGCCATCGCCGTATCAACCGGACTTGTTTTTTCCAAATACAGCTTGACAAAACGGCCGGATACAAGTAAAATAAATTTCTTTTTAAATACGAATGATTTCTCCATCTTGATAAACGAGTTGGAAAACACTACGTTCAGTTTGTTTCCAGAGCTTGGAGAGATCAAGAAAAAAATGGTCGCTGGAGGCTGTAAAAACGTGTTAATGAGTGGAAGTGGGTCGACACTCTTCGCTCCGGTTCCTGCCGGGATTGATCCGAAGATCGCGACACAGCTGCCTCCATTTCAGATTGTCCGAACGATCGGTCGGAATGAATACCAGGAGAAAGTAATGGGGTGTAGCCAAGCGGAAAGGCATCGGTCTTTGGAACCGAGATTCGGAGGTTCGAATCCTCCCACCCCAGAATCATCCCATGAGACAAGATAAGACTTTGATTTTTTCCGGTTCGTCTATCCCCCCGTTTGCCGAAAAGATCTCGAAACACTTGGGAATTGCCTTAGGAGAATCGGAATGCAGTGTGTTCGCAGACGGGGAAATACGCTTTCAAAGCCGGGAAAATGTCCGCGGCGCTGATGTGTTTGTGGTACAATCGCTTTGCACCGATATCAATTACCATATCATGGAGTTGTTGCTCATGGCCGACGCCTTCAGGCGCGCATCGGCGGAGCGGATTACTGCAGTTATATCCTATTATGCATACGCCCGTCAGGACCGCAAAGACCGCCCCCGGGTCCCGATTTCGGCCAGGTTGATCGCCGATTTACTTCAGACAGCAGGCTTTTCAAGAGTATTAACGATGGATCTGCACGCCAATCAAATCCAAGGATTTTTCAATATCCCGGTCGACAATCTGTTAGCTTTACCGGTTTTTATTTCTCATTTCAAGTCAATGGGCTTGGAAAACCTGGTTATTGTCTCCCCTGATGCCGGAGGTGTGGAACGGGCCAGGCTCTTTTCGCAAAAATTGAATGCCGACCTGGCCATCGGCAACAAACGCCGCTCGGCGCCCAATGTCGTTGAAGAAATGCATATTATCGGCGATGTCAAGGGTAAGACTGCGATCATCGTTGATGATATCGTCGATACAGCTGGAACATTAGCCAAAACGGTAGTAGCGTTGAAGGAAAATGGAGCTCATCAAGTATTTGCCGCTTGCACCCATGGGGTGTTCTCGGGAAAAGCCTTTCAAACGTTGGCCGATGCGCCATTAAAAAAGATATTCGTGACCGACACGATCCCACTGAGGGATCCGGGACCAGCGAAAAGCCTCATTGAAGTTTTTTCAGTATCCGAGCTATTCGCGAAAGCTATTGACAGTATTCACCAGGAAACATCGGTTTCCAATCTATTTTTATAAAAAATGAGGTAACTATGGAGAACATATTCAACATTCAAGCTGAATCCAGATCTGAAACAGGAAAAAAGATCAGCAAACAACTGCGTAAAAACGGTAAAATTCCCGCGATCATCTACGGAGGCAATCAAGAGGCTATTGCGGTGAGCGTCGAATTGTCCGAGATCAAGACGGTCATGAGAAGCGAAGCCAGGGAAAACTCAATTCTGAGGATCAAACATGAAAAAGATGCCCAACTCGATGCCATGATCAAACAAGTCCAGTATGATTATCTGTCGAATAGCATCATTCACCTCGATTTTATACGCATTGATTTGAGCAAACCAGTTGAGGTCAATGTTCCGATCATACTGGAAGGAGAACCGATCGGAGTTAAAATGGAAGACGGCCTGTTGGATTTCGTTTCCCGTGAGATCCACCTCCGCTGTCTACCGACGAAGATTCCCCGTCAGATCACTATCAATATCGCTGACCTTCATGCCGGCCATTCCATCCGGGTCGAAGATCTGCCAAAGAGTGAAGAGTACCAATTCACATCGAATCTGAATACGGTCATCTGTGCGGTAACCTCCAAGGCTAAGGAAGAAGATGTAGCTGTACCCGAAGCTGAAGTGGCAACGACGCCAACGGAAGGAGAAGCACCTCCTGCACCTGAATCTGAGAAAAAGGAGGAGTAGATTTTTGCTCTCATCGGTTTGGGGAACCCCGGGAAAAAATATGCCAATACTCCGCATAATGCCGGATTTCTCTGCATCGATGAACTATGTGAACGTTTGGGTATCCGCTTGACGCGAATGGGAAAGTTAATGGAAGGGATCAGTTACGACTGGTATGGCAATAAAGTGGTGATCGCCAAACCTCAAACATATATGAACCTTTCTGGCCTTGCCGTACGCTGGATGGCTGATTACTATAAAATCGATTTTTCCAATATCGTAGTAGTCTATGATGATATCGATCTGCCTATGGGGACAATCCGAATTCGTGAACGGGGCAGCGCCGGTACCCATAAAGGAATGAAGTCCATTGTCCGGCAGTTGGGTGAAAGTGGATTCCCCCGGATTCGCATCGGGATTCATCCCAATTCAGATGATATTCAGACCGATTTGATTTCTTATGTACTGACTCCCGTATCCAAAGGGAACCAGGATCATTTTCGAGAAGGGATCGTGCAAGCCGTTTCAGCAGTGGAAACAGTCTTTCGCCATGATCTTAAAAAAGCCATGAATGAATTTAATAGGAGAACATCTCCTTGCTTCTGAAAAGAGGCTGATAAACCAAAAGGAGGTTTAGATGAACAAGTACGAGATCGGATTCATTGTCTCGCCTGAGGCCAATGAAGAAGAGTACAAGCGAATTGTCGAATCGGTGGTTTCAACCATCAACAAAGGCGGCGGTAAGGTCGAACAATTGGACGAATGGGGATTAAAGAAACTAGCCTTTCCCATTACCAAGTTCAATGATGGGTTCTATGTGTTCGTCACCGTCGAAATGAATGGAAAATCAGTGGGTGTGGTCGAAAAGCGACTTCGCCAAATTGAAAAAATCATCCGCTTCATTTCATTCCGACTGGATGACAAACTTGAGAAGGCCAACAAGCTGACCAAAAAATGGAAAAAACAGGACCAATTGTTGAACAAAGCCCGGGAAGCCCGAATGGAATCTGAAACAACGGACGAAAACGGAGATGAGGAGGATGAGCATGCAGCACAGTAAACCCCAGACCCACGATAAACCCCAGAAAAAATACTATTCCAGCAAGAAGAAATTTTGCCACTACTGCAAAGAACGAATCACCCTAGTTGATTTTAAAAATGGTAAAATTCTCTCCCATTTTATTTCTGAAACAGGAAAAATCCTCCCCGGTCGAGTTACCGGAACTTGCGCCTATCATCAGAAGCAGCTCTCGAAAGCAATTAAAAGAGCCCGCCATATGGCCTTGATCCGGTACATTGAAAATCGTAAATAAAGGAGGCAGGAATGAAAGTAATATTGAGTGAAAACCTCGAAAAAATAGGCCATATCGGTGATGTGATCGAAGTGAAATCTGGCTTTGCCCGAAATTTTCTGTTTCCAAGAAAATTTGCTTTGGCCGTGACTCCGCATAACCTTTCCATTATGGAGAACCGCAAGAAAAAATACCAGAAACAGATGGAGATCGAAAAGCTTTCAGCTATTGAACAGAAGGAAAAGCTGGAAGCGATTTCACTCTCTATCATTAAAAAGGCGGGGGAAAACGATGTTTTGTTCGGATCAGTCACCTCTGCGGAAATCGAGGAATATTTTGCCAAAGAAGGGGTTCAGATTGAACGTAAGAAAATCCATCTCGATGAACCTATTAAGAGAATCGGACACTATACATGTAAAATCAGATTATTCAAGGATGTTGATGCGGAAGTGAAAATCGAAGTCATTCGGGAAGAAGAGCCAAGCGAATAACCCGTGGGGATTGCCCTCGATTTAAGCAAAGCGCTTCCGCATGATGATTTGGCGGAGCGGGCATTACTCGGGGCGATGCTTACCAACAACACTTATGTCAATCAGGTCTTTTCCGATCTGACAATAGATGATTTTTACGTTGACGCGCACCGTCTGATTTCTTCGGCGATTCACCAAATGGTGAACGATGGTCAGGCGGCCGATCTGATCACTACATCCAGCATATTAGAAAAACGCAATGAATTGAAGTTCGTTGGCGGACATTCCTATCTTTCTTCTTTGATTGATGATATTCCGGAAAACCTCGATATAAGCAGCTATTCACGAATTGTTAAAGACCGGTCAACATTGAGGAAGATCATACTCACATCGATGGGAATCATCCAAAGAGGTTCTGAGCCTACAGCGGAAACTGACTCCCTGCTTAATGAGATGCAAGAAGAGTTGATCAAGATTTCGGAACACCGGATCAAACGTGGCTTTTTCTCTTCTCAAGAATTGGTTCCTCCTACCCTCGATTTGGTTGAAAAAATACAAAAGCATGGCGAAAGTGAGGGGTTGAAAACCGATTTCTATGAATTGGATGATATGACCTCCGGCTTTCAACCTGGAGATCTGGTGGTTATCGCTGCCCGTCCATCCATGGGAAAGACCGCTCTGGCTCTGAATATTGCCGCCAATATGGCTATCAAATCAAAGAAATCGGTGGCATTTTTCTCCATCGAGATGTCGCGAACCCAAATCATGATGCGGTTGCTATCAGTACTGTCGCAAGTCAGTATGAGCGCCATCCGGACAGGAAAACCTCACCTCAGCCAAAAAGAATGGCATGAGATTCAGCTACAAGCTGCTGAACTGGAGAATGCGAAGTTGTACATCGATGATTCTCCTTCTCTCTCGATCATCGAAATGAAATCACGTTCCCGACGATTGATGATGGAGAGAAAACTGGATATCGTTTTCGTCGATTACCTGCAATTGATCAAGACAACCGGGGAACAGCTTCGAAGAAATGACAGCCGGGCCCAAGAGATCGCCATTATCTCAGCTTCCTTGAAAGAATTGGCGAAGGAGCTCCATATTCCGGTCGTGGCTCTGGCCCAGTTGAACCGATCACCGGAAACGCGAGGCACCCGCAAAGATAAAGGGCCAAAATACTTGTTGTCCGATTTGAAGGAGAGTGGCGCGATTGAGCAGGATGCCGATGTGGTGATCTTTCTTCACCGTGAAGATCAGGTTGACAAAGATACCGACAAGAAGGGGATTGCTGATGTGATAATCGCAAAACAGCGAAATGGGCCAACAGGGATTATATCCCTGGCCTTTGCCGATAAATACACCAAATTCGGCAATCTTGAATTCGGTAAATACGACGCTGAAGAATAGCTCATCCTTTAGAGTAGGACCAGCAGGGGCAGTGGATGAAACAGGATACGAAATTTGAGTGCAGTGAGTGCGGATATCAGAGCTTGAAATTCTATGGCCGATGTCCACAATGTCAAGGCTGGAATACCATTGTCGAAAAGGAAGAACTACCAGAATCATCGACTACCGGAAATGCTGCCAAGATAACCCGATTGGACGATGTCGTTCCCGGAGAGATCGCCCGGATTTCATCGGGGCTTCCAGAATTTGACCGTTTGCTCGGAGGAGGCATTGTTTCGGATTCGGTCATTCTGATTGGCGGCGAGCCAGGTGTCGGAAAATCAACGCTTCTTCTCCAAATTGCGGCCAACTTGGCTTCGCAAGGCCACCCGGTTTTGTACTATTCTGGAGAGGAGTCGGCCTCCCAGATCAAATTGAGATCCAGCCGTTTGAATATCTGTTCCGGAGACCTTTACCTGGTTACCGGGGGAAGCATTGAAGAAATGGCCGACCAAGTCAATCGGCTTGCACCAAAGGTTATCATTATTGATTCTATCCAAACCATTCATTCTCAGCATTCTTCCCACAATACCGGTTCCCCAATGGCACTTCGATACCTGACCGCAGAGATTTCCAACCTGGCAAAATCGAGGGGCATAACCGTTTTTATCATCGGGCATATCACCAAGGAAGGGGTATTGGCCGGTCCGAAAACTCTGGAACACATGGTGGATGTCGTTCTGTACTTTCAGGGGGATTTGAAGCTGGATGTACGGATTCTTCGAGCGGAAAAAAACCGATTTGGTGCTGCCAACGAAATAGGCATTTTTAGCATGACTGAGAATGGACTGAATTCGATACTAGATCCTTCTCGAGTTTTCATCCAGCATCGTCACTCGCATGAACCTGGCATCACTTTGTTTCCAACCGCCAATGGGCAGCGTATAATTCTGATCGAGGTGCAAGCCTTGGTCGCCGAAAGCCCTTTGGCAGCAAATCCTCGCCGCATTGCACTCGGTTTTGATTCATATAAAATGGCGATGTTAATCTCCATTCTCGAAAAGAAATTAAAATTTCCTTTTTATAAATCGGATATATTTCTAAATATCACTGGCGGATTGGCAGTTCGAGATACTGCCGCTGATTTGGCTGTTTGTGCATCGTTGATCTCCAGTTATAAAAACCTGATCATTCCGCCGGAATCCGTTTTTATCGGAGAGATAGGCCTGACCGGGGAAATTCGCCCGGTTTCACTCCTGGATCAACGGATACGGGAGAGCGCCCGCCAGGGATTTCGAAAGGTGTTTGTTCCCTCATCACAAAAGAGCAAGGGGGATGGGATCGAAGTTGTCCCTCTGGAAACAATTCATGACCTTTTTATTCGGTTAAAAAACTCTTCCTTATAACAGAATCAATTTTTAACCGGCTGCAATTGTTGTTGATTCTGAAAAGTTGCACGATTTCAAGTAATACGATATAATATTTCCTTATTTTACTATATTTTGGAGGCGCAATGTTAATTTATTTTTTTAATATACTTTTTGTTTTTTTATTTGCATTTATTGGTTATTATTATCCACCCTTCTATGTCACCCCTCGTTTGATGGGAGCAGTTTATGGATTTTTTTTCGCCTCCTGCCTGGTATTGCTCGGGATAAAAATCAAAAAAACAGAATTGAAAAACATTTGGAGTGCTGCTATTGGATTACTTGGAGGCTTGTTGATCGGTTGGCTTCTTTCTCAGATGTTTTTCATGTTGGCCATCTCACTATCTACCGCTGTTTTCATCAAAGCGTTTTTTATGATCGGAATCCCTTTTACAGGGCTCTTTATCGGTATTCAGAAGCCGAATCTCTTTTCACCTCTCAATATCAAAGAATTCTTTCGCGGGAGTAGCGCGTTTACTCAATCGTACCTCCTGGACACATCAGCGATCATTGATGGCCGAATCATTCCAATAACTCTCTCGGGTTTTGTCGAAGGCGAATTGATTATCACTCAATTTGTTTTAGCCGAACTTCAGTTCATTGCCGATTCTACCGACGCTACCAAGAAGCTGAGAGGGAAGCGCGGACTGGATGTACTGGAGCAACTGCAAAAGAACAAGAACATTGCGGTCACGATTCTCAATAAAAACGTCTCGGGGATCAAGGATGTTGATCAGAAGCTTGTGTTGCTGGCAAAAGATTATAATTTTAAAGTGATCACCAATGATGTCAATCTCAGTAAAATCGCAAAACTTCAAGATGTCAAGGTTCTGAATGTAAACGAACTAGCTTTTGCTCTGAAACCGATTGTCCATCCCGGGGAGAAATTAACCGTATATATTTCAAAAGAGGGAAAAGAGAAACGTCAAGGGGTTGCCTATTTGGATGACGGGACAATGGTGATCATCGACGACGCCAAAGGCGATATCGGCAACACAATGGATGTTGAAGTGACATCGGTTCTGCAATCGACTTCAGGAAAGATGATATTTGCCAAGAAAGCATGATGAAGATTCGTTCGGGGATCGGGTATGATATTCACCGACTGAAAGAGGGTAGTGGTCAGATTACTCTTGGGGGGATCATTATACCGATGAGTAAAACAATCGTCGCCCACTCCGATGGAGATACACTCGTTCATGCCATTGTCGATTCCATACTCGGGGCAATAGGAGAGCCTGATATTGGGCAATTATTCCCCAATACTTTAGAAAAGAACAAAGGTCGTTCATCCCTGGATTTCCTGCAATTCACCCACGATCTACTCTGTAAAAAGAACTTTGAAATCATCAATATCGACTGTATTCTTGTTACCGAGTATCCTCCAATCAATGTATACAAAGACGCTATGAGAGCAAAAATTGCTACGACCCTGCAGATCCCCATTGAAGACATCAATATCAAAGGAAAAAGTAAAGAAAAATTAGATGCGGTTGGCCGCGGTGAAGCAATTGAATGTTTTGCCGTGTCAATGATCCGCACACGGTCTTGATTGATGAGTGACCGACATGCTCCGGTTGTTACAATCGTTGGGATCCCAAATACCGGGAAATCAACCCTTTTCAACCGCTTACTGGGGAAAAGAAAAGCACTGATTCACTCCATTGCCGGGATGACACGAGATATCATGCGGGGTCGGGTGGAGATCAATGATCGTTTTTTTTTTCTCCAGGATAGCGGAGGTTTTTTCCCCCAACTCGATACAGTTTCCCAAGAAATTAACAAGCGAATATACAAGGAGATTGATCGCTCAGATTTAATCCTTTTTCTCTTTGATGGCCGCAGAGAATTAATGGCATATGAAAAAGAGTTCTTTCTGGAAGTAAAAAAACGTAACCACTCCTTTATTCCCGTAATGAACAAGGTTGATGCCCCGGAAAAGTTTATGCTTCCTGTATCCTATTATTCCCTGAAACTCGACATGACCTTGATTTCGGCTGAACATAACATCGGCATTGATGACCTTTTAGATCGGATTATCAAGATGATTCCAGTTCTATTGCCAACAGTTAAACAAGACCAGAGCATGATCCCATTAATTTCGATTATCGGGAAACCGAATGTGGGAAAATCATCTATTATCAATCGTTTGGTGCAGGATGAGTGGACGATTGTCAGTCCCCGACCGGGAACAACACGCGATTCGATCGATCTGGAGATGGTCCGGAATAATCATAAATGGGTGATCATTGATAATGCCGGTATCAGAAAACTGCAGAAAGTAAAAGAGGAGACCGAAAGTGCCGCAGTCATTCGCGCCGAAAAGTATATGGCACGAGCAGAAGTTTTAATCTTCGTCATTGATCTTTCCCGACCGCTCGACCAGACCGATTTTCTTGTTGCCAAGAAAGTGATTCAATCAGCAAAACCGACCATCATTGCCGCCAACAAATGGGATTTGCTTCCCGAGTCCGACAGGGGACGATCGATGAAATCCCAGATTTCCAAAGTATTCCCAGGATTGTATTATGCTCCGGTTGTCCCGGTTTCCGCGAAAACAGGGAAGGACGTGTTTGAACTAATCGATCGTGCGCATCGGATCCATCTAAAACTGATCGAAAAGATTAAAACTAGGAAATTGAACGATACCGTCTTGAATATCTTGCATAAAGAAAGAATATTGGACAATCAGGGAAGACCGTTCATTCCGAAATTCATATCAATCGAATCGACTCATCCTTTCTTTCTTTTATTCCATGGACGAACGATCGGCAGATTACGCCCTTCAGATGAAATCCATGTAAAGAGAATGATCCTAAATGCATTGTCTTTGGAAGGCATTCCACTGTTTTTTAAAACCATTGCGGCGGAATGATGCGCATGGCATTGTTTGATATGGATGGGACAATATTCTCATGTAAAATCAATTGGCGTAAAGTGCGTGCTCACATTCAGATTTCAGACGATTCGATTCTTGGAGCCATATATCAACAAAAGGATCCGGAGAGTTTGGAAAAAATGCGCTATATTGAGTCCATCGAAAGGGAAAACACGATTTGCGCCAAAATTCGCCCAGGCATTGGTGTACTTTTAAACTTCTTGAAAAAGAACCGCATTTATTCTGTTCTGGTTACCAATAATTCAGAAATAAACACAAGGTATTTACTGACAAAACATAACATCTCTTTCGAATTGATCATTACACGAGAAAGCGGTAAATGGAAGCCTGACCCAGCCCCTTTTTTTCTGGCTTTTCAGTCTTTCGGGGTTAGACCGGAAGAAACTATCTCAATTGGAGACAGCCTTTTAGATATTCAGGCTTCTCGTGCTGCAGGTATTTCCGAAATATATATAATTAAAAGTCGAAACACCCCCAAAGCCGAAGGTATTCGGGTTGTAAAAGGATTCACTGAATTGAAACGACTGATTTTACCTGAGGGGGGTGATAGGATGTCGACATGTCGACATCATGAATTGCAGAATATACCCAAACCGATCAGAATACCTGAAATGTGAAAGCTTCCATACCGATCTTGTCCAATTTATCTTGACATTGGTTGGAGTTTCCTCTATTATCAGTTATATCCCTATAGGAGATTCCGTGATTATTGTAGTGGCAAATCAAAAAGGCGGGGTTGGAAAAACAACCACAGCCATCAATATGGCAGCTGCATTCGCATTCATGGGGCACAAGACGCTATTAATCGATATGGATCCACAAGCCAATTCTACTGTCTCGTTTGTTGATCGAGGCAAACTGAAATATACAGTTTTTGACTTATTGGAAGACAGCCAGATTCAATTCGAAGACGTAGTCGCTCCCACAGGGATCAGTAATCTGCAAGTATTGCCTGCATCAATCGCTTTGGCGAAACTGGAATCAAAACTGATAGGGGAGATCGATGGGCACTTTCGCTTAAAGGATCGCATTGATGCGTTTCGTTTTAAGTATGATTTTATTGTTATTGATACACCACCGACACTTGGTTTAATCACCATCAACTCCTTGGTGGCGGCCACTCATTTAATCGTGCCCATTCAGGCCTCCTATTTTGCTTTAGAAGGAACCGACGATCTGCTGGAAACCTTCGAAAAGGTTAAATCTAGAAGTAATCCAGGACTACAATTGCTGGGTGTCCTGATCACATTATACGACAAACGAACCCTGATCGCCAAAGACAGCGAGGACCACATCCGCAAAGCCTTTGACAACAAGGTTTTCAAAACAATCATCTCAAAGAATGTCCGATTGGAAGAAAGTCCTGCTTATAAAGAGTCGATCTTCACATTTGCGCCGAATTCGAAAGGGGCAGTCGAGTACCAGGCGCTCGCGGAGGAAATAGTAAAGAATGTCTAAAAGACTCGGTTTGCCCGATACATTGAAGCCTCGACAAAACTACCATTTGATGGATGATATAGTTCATCGTACACGAACCCAGGTGATTAGGAATATCCCTATTGATAAAATAGTTCCGAATGAATTTCAACCAAGAAAAGACATGGGCGAGTTGAATGATTTGGTTGAATCAATCAAAGAGAATGGAATTATCGAACCCATTCTCGTTCGTCCAAAAAGCGGGTATTTTGAGATTATAGCCGGAGAAAGACGCTACCGGGCTGCAATGCAAGCAGGAGTAAAAGAAATCCCTTGCATCGAACATGATATCCCCGACAATGAAGCCCTTGAGATTTCAATTATCGAGAATATTCAACGAAAAGACTTGAATCAATTTGAGGAAGCCCATTCATTAAAAATGATGTCCGAAATATATGGGTATACTCATCAAGAAATCGCCCAGAAGGTCAGCAAATCAAGAGTAACGATTACTGAAATGTTGCGCTTGATGGACTTACCGATTGAGATTCAGCATCGTTGCCTTGAATTGAAAATTCATTCAAAGACTTTTCTATTGGAACTGGTAAAACTGGAAAATGCTGAAAAAATGAATGCAATATTGGATCAGTATTCCGAACAAGCATTTTCAAGAGAAGAAGTAAAGAAACAGAGAAAGAAAACCAGTAAAATGGACGGTAAAGCCATTAACGAAATCCCAAAAAAAATTAGATATAAATTCGCCAGTGATGATAAAAAAGTAAAATTGGACATAGTTGTAAAACAAGAGCATTCAAAAGATGATTTAATCGCATGGCTAATCAAACTAATTGACGACATCAAACAAGACAAATTGGAACAACTCTATTGAACTCATATCTAATGATTGTCTACTAAAATATTCACCAATCACTTTCCTTGGTTTACATAATATATCTTATCCGACATTGATTTCATCCAACTACCCTCCAAAGGACAACAATTTAGAAAAAAGGGACAAGGATTGCTTTAATTGATTTTCAATACATGGCTCTTGTGGTTGCACCTGAGCCTCACTAGGCGACAATCTCTGGTAAAGACTACTCATATCGCAACGCGTCGACGGGTTTTAATTTTGCGGCTTGTGAAGCCGGATACAATCCAAAGAAAATTCCCACCAGTGACGATGTGACCAACCCAATCAACAAGGAAAAAACGTTTACGGCTACAGGTAGCTTTGTAACAGCCCGAATCGCAAAACTGATGGCAAATCCAAGCACCACGCCAATCACTCCGCCGGTGCCGGTCAATATGACCGCTTCAAACAAAAACTGACGCTTAATTTCGTTCTTTTTTGCACCTAAGGCTTTTCTCAAACCGATTTCGCGGGTCCTCTCTTTTACGGAAACCAACATAATGTTCATCACACCGATTCCTCCAACCAATAAGGCAATCGATGAGATTACGATCATGACTAGAAAAGCGGCTCCGGTCAATTGAGTAAACATTGAAGATAACGTTTCCTGCGTCATGATTGAAAAACTGTTTTTTTCATTGAGCTTTACCTTTCTCCTGATCCGCAACAGGTTGATGATTTCATCCTTGGCTTTTTCCAAAGAAACGGTAGACCTGATTTTGGCCACAATGGTTACATCATCTTCGCGTGGGAAAAAACTGCGAAATGCACTGACGGGCATGATTAGTACATTGTCTCGGCTTCTGCCCATGAATTTTCCTTCCCGTTCCAATATCCCGATAATCCGTAACTTTCGATTATCCATGGTGATCGTTTTGCCCAAGGGATCCGAAAAGGGAAACAGGTTCTCCACCAGATCTGCGCCGATAATACATACACTACTGCCATTCAAGTTCTCCGCCTCCGTATAAAATCGTCCGCTGTGGACTGCGTAATACTCATAAACCTGAAGCATGTTATGTCCCGCCCCGATAATCTGAGGGTTTTCAACTTCATTGGAGAGGTATTTTACCCGAATAGGCGGAACAGCACGAAAATACTCCAACCAGGGAGTTACCGCTACAACCGAGGGGCATTTTGCACCGATTTCCTTAGCATCGTCGAGAGTAAGCACCTTTCGTTTGCGGATATCCTCGGGCGTCCGCCCAACATGGATTCCAGGTTCCCATTTGGATACGAAAAGAGTATTTGATCCCATTGACTCCAGCTCTTTTGAAAAGCTGGTGTTGATTCCTTCGATCACGGCGACCATGGAGACTATAGTAAGTATACCGATCACGATTCCTAAAATTGTCAGGAAGGACCGTAGCTTGTTCGTCCGGATGGAATCCAGTGCCATTAAAAAAACTTCCTTGATTAAACCTGTTTTCATACTTGCTCCCCTACTCCGAACGCAGGGCTTCGACTGGATCGAGCTTGGCAGCCTTGTTGGCCGGATAGATCCCGAAAAACAACCCGATGGAGGATGACATCAGCACAGCTAGAATGACCGACCACAATTCCAGAGCGGCGGGAAGCTTCGTCAAGATAGCAATCGCTTTGGCAAAAGCGAAACCGATCGCAATGCCAACGACTCCGCCAACGGCTGAAATACTCGAAGATTCAATCAGGAATTGCATAAGTATGTCTTTGCGGCGAGCACCAACTGCCTTCCGCAATCCGATCTCATGGTACCGTTCGGTTACACTGACCAGCATGATGTTCATGATGACAATGCCACCGACAACCATGGAGATAGAGGCGATCACGATCATGGCCATGAAAAGAGCACCGGTGATTTTATTGTAAAAATCCATAAAGGTCTGAGAATCTTCGATGGAGAAATCATCCTCATCGGAGAAACGCAGTTTGTGTCGATTTCTCATCAAAGTTCTAACTTCTTCTTTTACTGATTCAAGCGACTGAATATCTGGAGCCTTTACAGTGATAATAATATCTCGATATCGGGTGGGGTAATTTTTCTGAAATGAAGAAATCGGTGTGGTGATGAAGTTATCGAGGCTGAATCCGAGAATTTTCCCCATTTCTTTCACTACGCCCACCACTAAATACCGCTTCGTTTCTATCCCCTGCCGGGAAGATGTCTGGATATTGATCCATTTCCCGATTGGGTTTTCATTGATGAATACTTCTTTTTTTATGCCACTACCGATCACACAGACGGAACGGCCAAAGCGTTCGTCTTCACTGGAAAGAAACCTGCCACTGTCGATTTCAAGTACTCTTCCGGTCAAATACTTCCGAGATGTTTCACCGTTAACCTGAATATCCTTCAAACTGCGATTACTGTATTTAGCTGTTCCGTTTCGGGAATATGAAGCTTCAATCATCTGGGGGATTTTCGCATTCATTTTTAAGTATTGATAATCGTCGATCCGTAGCCGAGGTCGCTTCAACATTTTTTGCCATTCTTTGATATCTGTTGTCATGTCGGCGATGCGGCTGACCGTAAAAGTGTTTGAGCCGTAGGCAATGACTTGATTCTCCACATAACGATTGAGTCCCTGAACGATTGTCACCACGGTGATGACAGTGGAAACACCAATGATGATTCCCAATAAAGTTAAAAACGAGCGAAGTTTGTTCGTTCTCAAGGATGTGAGGGCTATGGAAATCGATTCCATCGAATTGATATTAGCTTTCATTGATCATTGTACGGGGAAAGCAGGCAAAAGGTTGTCTCTATTTCAGAATCAGAAAGCTAAATACCCGTTCTCCGGTTTTTCCATCGCGTCTGTATGATGGGAATCGATCCGGATAACAATGTGTGCAGGAGGCAATATCACTGACCTGTTCGCCAGGAACCCCGAGAGTATTCAGAGAATAAGAAATCCCCGCTTTGAGATTGAAATGATAGAGTCCGGGTTTCTCCTCAGCAGCCTGAAACACATCCGCATACCATGGTTTGGCAGAAAACTGATGATGGAGATCCTCTTTTACCAGATAGCAGGTGGAGCAAATGGCAGGTCCCAGAAAAAAGTTAAATGTTTCAATATGAAAGGTCATATCCTTGAGTATTCCATCTAGTTGGTCAATGATGCCTGCATGCAATCCCCTCCAGCCGACATGAAGAATCCCCCCGATCGGTTCATCACTCCGTTTCCAGTAAAACAATGGGACACAATCGGCTGTCTGTATCCACACTGTCTGCTGACGAAGTTCAGTGATCCAACCGTCTCCTTCAAGGATGTCAAGATCGGAATTTACTCGATTGATTCGTGAAGAATGGACCTGATGAAGCCGATGCCATGGAGCCGGAAACAGGTCTCGACGTTCGTACAGTTCCTCCAAGGAACTGCCTCTTTCAGTAAATCCGAATCGGATACGGGAGTCTTCCCAAACCTGAAGGCGGGATTCCCCTACCCGGATTGACTGCCAGAGATCAGCGTCCAAAAACATTTTTCTGGAGAATGAACTGGCGGACAGCCCGGTTGTGCTCGGCAAGTGTTTCGGAAAAATAGTGTTCCCGTCCATCCTTGGAAACGAAATACAGATATTTCGAATTCTCCGGATACAAAGCACCTTCTATCGAAGCCAAACCTGGGTTGCATATCGGTCCGGGGGGAAGGCCGCCAAAAATACGCGTATTGTAGGGAGAGTCATATTTCAGGTCATTCCAACTCAACTTTCCGCGGTAGCGATTTTCTCTCATCAGAGCATAAATAACGGTCGGATCGCAATCAAGTCGCATCTTCAATCGGAGCCGGTTATGAAAAACTGCTGAAATCCGGAACCGTTCTTCCCGGACCGATGTTTCCTTTTCAATCAAAGAAGCGAGCGCGATTGCTTCCCGGACTGTAAATTGAATATCTCGGCATCTCCAGATTAAATCGCTGTTGAAGTTCCGTTTGAAAGTTCCCACCATAATCTGAACGAATTCATCTGCTGTGATTCCCTTGTGAACCCGATAGGTCTCGGGGAAAAGATACCCCTCCAGATCTTGGGCATTCCCGTCGAAATCACGTATCAAATCTGTATTTAAGGCTGCAGCGATAAAGTCATATGCCGGAAAAAAACCGTCTCGATCAAGAAGTTGAGCAATTTCTGTAATGGTCAGGCCCTCTTTTATGGTAATGGTGGTCAGAGTCACTTCGCCTTTGACCAAACGAAAAATGACTTGCCTGGCATTCATTGGCTTATTGAAAGTGTATTCTCCGGCTTTCATTGTTTCATCTCGATAAAAAATCCGAAAATACCACTCGAAAAAAAAAGAGTTTCGAATCACTCCCTTCGCCACCAATGTCCGGGCAATTTTTCCTGGTGAAGATCCAGGAAAAATATGGACTTCACAAGAAGGGCGTATGGGAAGCGGTTTATATATATAAATATAAAACATGGTGGAAACGAGAATAATCCCTGCAATAGCCAGTATAAAAAACCATTTAGCGAATTGTTTCATTTTTGATCAGGTAATCTCTAAGAATGATTCCGGCGGCGATCCCATCTATCTTTTTTTTTCGCTTGCGAAAACTACTATATTGGGTTTTCAACTGTTCCTCGGCATCCCAACTACTCAGACGTTCATCCATAGGGGTTATTTCCAGAGGCAAATGCTTTTTTAAAAAGCGAGTGAACCCTTCAACTTTTTTTCCGGTTGGGCAGGGAGTTCCATCCATATTTACAGGGACCCCGATGATAATCACATCAATCTCATATTCAGATATCAGTGTCCTTATTTCCTGAAGAATCTGCCGATTGTTTTTGACTATTTTGAACCCCAAGGGAATAATCAGTTGTGTTCCTATATTCCCAATGGCAAATCCCATCCGCTTGGTTCCGAAATCAATGGCCAGAATTTTCATTATGATCTACACGCATGTGGAGTCTTTTATGATCTTCAAACCCGTAGTCGATCAAATTCGATACCAATTCAGCAAATCCAATCCCTTGGTTTTCCCAGAGCTTCGGGAACATGCTGATAGTCGTAAATCCGGGAATGGTATTGATCTCATTGACAAAGATTTCATTGCTGCCTTTTTCCAGAAAGAGATCTACCCGGGCCATTCCATTTAAATAAAGGGATCGATAGGCTTTTAAAGCAATCGACCGCAGAGATTCGAGCAACCGGTCATTCAATTGAGCCGGGATCTGAAACCGGGTTTGATTCAATAAATATTTATCCTTGTAATCGTAGAACTCTTCATGAGGGATCAATTCCCCCGGCAATGAAACCCGAGGCTCTTTGCTCCCCATAATTGAAATCTCAATTTCCCGAATATCCAGTCCATTTTCGATCAGAATCTTTTGATCGTATGTAAAAGCAATCTCGACAGCTGCTTTTAACGCTGATGCGATTTTCACTTTACTGATGCCGACCGATGAACCGAGAGAACAGGGTTTGACAAAAACCGGATATTTCAACTTTGTATCGACCATTGACTGGATAATGGATTGATCCTCGAAGGAGAAATACAGATAATCGGTTACTTTTAAACCGGCGGATTGGAATAGGATTTTCGATGTGATTTTATCCATCGCCAATGCCGAGGCAAAACTGCCGGCGCCGACAAAGGGTTTTCCAGCCAATTCAAAAAGACTCTGGATTCGTCCATCTTCACCGAACGGACCATGAAGTATCGGAAAATAAATATCAGCCGATTCTTTCAGTACTCGATGCAATTCCCAGGGGAGAAAGGAATAGAACTCTTCGTTGGAATAGGAAACCTCATTAAAATCGTCCTTGGTGGTGAATGCCCAATCTCCAGCCCGGTTTATATAGAAGAGAATTGGAGCAAACCGATCACGGTCAAGGTGCTCGTAAATGGCCCGAGCAGAAAGCAGAGAAATTTCGTGTTCAGCGGATTTGCCTCCGAAAACCAATCCGATTTTAACTTCTTTCATGATAATACCGATAAATAAAATGACTCAGAAGGATATTCTTAACATAGTTACGTGTTTGAGAAAACGGAATCAACTCAATGAATTCTTCTTCATCAAAATCACTGTTTTCCTGAAGCCAACGATCGACCCGGAAATCTCCGGCATTATAAGCGGCTAAAGCCAGATAGACTTTTCCATTATACTTATCCAGTAAAGACCGGAAGTAAAGGATTCCCAACTGGATATTGATATCCGGATCAAACAGATCCTCTCTTTTAACCGTTGTTCCAATCTTCTTGGCGATATCTCGGGCAGTCGGCAGCAACAATTGCATCATCCCAATAGCATTGGCTGATGAAACAGCTTTGTTTTGAAAAAACGATTCTTCACGGATAATAGCAGATATTAAAAAAGGATCCACATTAAACTCTGTACTATAACGAAAAATAGTTTCCTGGTGTGAAAGCGGAAAAAATATCCGCTGCAGGATTGGAGGTAACAGGCTTTGATCGGCGATAGCTGAATACCGTTTATAAAGCGAATGAGAGCGGAGAAACTCTCCTCGATGATAGAGTAGAATTGATTGCACGATCGTAATCATCTCACGATCGGTTTGAAATTCGTTGTGGTTTTTCAAATACCACAAACAAAATCGCTCAACGACATCGGGGAAATTCCCATTCCACAGAGAAAGAATGAGATTTTTGGCGGCATGAAAATCACCCGATACGGGTTGGTTGAATGAATGCTTGAAAACCTCAATGGTTTGCCTGGAAAAGAGAGAGTTCCCATAAGTCTTCATTGCATAATATGACAGCGGGTAGATATCGATACTCGTTTCACTTTTCTCGGTCAAGCGAGACAACCAGAATTTACAGGCAACCCGATATCCAAAAGCAGGCGCTAGCATTCCCCTGCCGAACATTTCTTTAGCTCCATTTTTATTCCCCAGACGGTATTCCAGCCAGGCGCTGAGCCATATAGCTTTCCAGAAGTCTTCGGATTCGTGATGGCAAGTACCGATGAATTCATGAAAAAAATAGAGCGCATCGGAGAATTTCGACTCGGTCAAGGTAATGTTGGCCAGATCCCAACACAATTTGGAGTAGTATTGCCCCTTATCGGAAAATTTCTTGCTGGCCGTAGTCAGATTGGAGATGGTGTTTTGCCGATAATCAATTTTTAGGAGGATGGCTTCCGCCCAGGGAAGATATTTTTGATTGAGTACGAGTTTGGCCTTTTGTCGTGCCGCCTGATAGTTTTTTTGCCGGTAAAACTGGTCGGCTTGAAACATATAGATCATATGGGGATGAACACGAGCATATTTCATACGCCGGTTAAATTCAGCGATATTGTTCTGCGAGGTCAGTGATGCAAACCGATCCAACCAATACGGTTCATCCAAGCGACGGCAGTAGCTCTGTAGAACCGATTCCGGCACAATTCCCTGAAAAGTGGTTATCGGATATCTGCGAAAGAGTGTCTGAAATAGCTGAAAAGACTCTTGCACCATTCCCAATTGCCGATAAGCTTCAATCTGATAGATATCCAGTTCTTTCCGATTAAAGGGATTGGCGAACAGCGAGATGAATCCCTGGTAATTTTTGGATTCCCATAATATCCGTAAGCGAGTCTCCTTTCTCCAGTCCTGAAAAAAAGGGTGAGTGGGACTTATGCTGTTCAATAGTTCCACGGCTTCAGCGAAATGACCAAGATCAAGTTCTTGCTCTGCTTTTTCAAGTTTAATAGCTGCCATCAGATGATCATCGGCCCCGATAGGTGCAGGTGCCCCCGTTGAAAGAGATGACGCCGGAGGTAGAGACAGAAAAGAACGGAGAATCCGATAGTTTTCAAAAAGAGAACTATATTCACTTACCTGGGCGATCGAGTTAAAATCGGCCTCCCCGGCAATACAACAATAGCTGATCCCTAGGGATAAAATGAAAGTCGATGCGAGTGCTCCGATCAAGAAATACAGATAAACTGAAAAAAGGGATCGGGGGCTATTTGAACACTTCAAATTTATATCCCTTTAACGCACCCTTATCCCCTCTCGCCAAGGTGTTGATCAGTTGGGCTTCAAAGTATTTCAAATCATAAGATCGCTTCTTGTACAATTCTTTCGCCTGTAAAAGAGTATCCTTCAACAGATCATAGAGGTTTTTATTTTTTATCCCATCTTCGATCAGTTTTTGGTTATACAGGATGACATCATTGATAATCACTCTAGCCAACCGTTCCGGGTCATTTTCTTTCAAGGACGTCGATGTCTTCTCCAACTCATCGATTTCTTGGATGGTGGTGCGCTCCAGTTTTTCCTCTCTCGGTTCTTCGTTTTCAATATACTCCTGAGTCTTTACTCGGGTCATAATCTTCTGTCTGATGGGGAGCAAATCGAGGCTTAATTCCCCTACAGTGGCAAGTATGGTGATCGGTTGCTTATGAATCTCTTTTCCTTCAATAGAATCGCTGTAGATGACGGCTTGTGGTTTCCCCTTGACAAAGAAGGGAAGGACAAAAATATGTTCCGGTTGATTGCCCCCAAACCGATTGTAGATTAGAAAATCATCGGACTCTGATACTGAATCACCGAAATAAGGTTTTTTGCTCTCGATTACCCGTTTTAAAATGGTGTTTGCGGACAAAGAGAAAAATATGTTCTTGAATTCGTCATCACTGATTTCATCTCCCTTGCCGCTGAATCCCTTCCCTTTCCACCCGACCAGTTTATCATCCCGCAACAAAAACAATGCGGCACGATTACAGAACAGATGGATACCATCCAGGATACTGGAGATCAGCGCCGTTTGATTTGTGGTTTGTGCGATCCTGTGAACGTGCTCACTGATCAGATCTACCTCGTCCCCGCCCTTTTTCTCCTGGCTCTTTTTTAAAAGCTGAGTAAACTCGGAAGGAATATCATATTGGACAAGGTCATCAAGTTGTTTCAGGTTTTCCACTTCACTGATGATCTGGTTTTGGAAATTGTCAATACGGTTGAGAATCGTTTGGATTTTCTCATTTAAAATCCGATCTATCATTCCCCTGATATCATCTTTATCCATTCATTCCCTCCTCTTTATACTCCTGTTTCCAATCGACTCGCTAACAATTCCGGTAAGCCGGCTGCGCGTATTTTCTTCTGGGTTTTTTTCACTTCATATTGAAAACGGATAAACTGAATCTCTCTTTTATCCGAATCGAAAATAATAAAACTTGACTGTGGATTCTTATCGCGGGGTTGGCCAATCGAACCGGGATTGATCAAGTATCTGGTATTTGGATCGAGTTTGATTTTAACATTACCGGTCAAGGGAACCAGATCAAATTTCTCATTGCGGAGATAATAGATCACCGGAAAATGGGTATGTCCGAAAAAACCAATGGAGGTATTCATGAATTTGAACGACTCAACCGCTTCGAAAACCGAAAATATATAATAATCCTCATCAAAGGTCGAACCATGGCAGATGGTGATGAAGTGATCGATGACCACAGGACCTTTCGGTAGATCTTTCAGAAACTGCAGATTGTCCTTGGCAATATGGATCTTGCTCCATTCAGCAGAAAACGCAGCGGCCGGATTGAAAAGGGAGGATGACTCCAATTCTGAGATCACTTTATCGTGATTGCCTCGAACAAAGGAGACATTGGGCAATTGTCGAAAATGAGAAATCACCGCGTCTGGATCAGGGCCATACCCGACCAGATCTCCTAAAAAAAGAAAACGATCGATTTTTTTCGATTTTTTATGATTCAAGAACTCCTCGAACGCTTCTATATTGGCGTGAATATCGCTAAATACGAGATATTTCATGATGCACCGTTTGGAAAAGTAAATCAGCGTGATAGGAGCTTCTGACAAAAGGGCCCGATTCCACTCCCGAGAACCCAAAGGATAGGGCAGTCTGCTTGAGTTCTTCGAACTCTTCCGGAAGATAATAACGAGCCACAGGAAGAGACTGGGGGGAAGGTTGAAGGTATTGCCCGATGGTCAACAAATCGACACGAATGCGATGCAGATCGGAAAACAACTCGAGTAGTTGCTCCCGTGTTTCCCCCAAACCGACCATGACCCCGCTTTTGGTGACCATCTCCCGTTGTTTGGCATATTGAAGAAGATGCAACGAAATATAATAGTTCTGCTCCGGACGGGCGACGACGGGGTATAAGTCGCGAACCGTTTCCAGATTATGACTGAGCACATCGGGCTTCTCATCGATGACTAAATCCAAGTTTGTCCAAATCCCGCAAAAATCAGGGACAAGCATTTCTATGAGCAGGTTTGGAGCGCCTTTCTTTAGGGTTTCAACGATCTTTCCTAAATGCCTTCCCCCATTATCGGGTAAATCATCCCGAGTGACCGAAGTGATCACCAGGTATGACAACCCCATGATTTTGACCATCTCCAGGATTTTTTGATCCTCTTGCAGATCGAGTTTTCTCGGTTCTCCTTTAGGGACTGAACAAAACCGGCAACGGCGACAGCAGATATCTCCCATCGCCAAAAAAGTGGCGTGATTCCCATTCCAGCATTCATCGATATTCGGACAACGGGCGCTCTGGCAAATCGTATTTAAACCTTTCTCCCGAAGAGATCTACGCAACCTGAAGAATTTATCTCCAGAGGGGATCCGACTCTTTAGCCAGCTCGGTTTTTTTTGTTCTTTCGCGGGCGAGGGCTCATTATAGATTTGCTTTTTCAATTCACACATTCTGATTCAATAATATACAATTCTTTTTGGGGATGGGAAAGATAGCGGGCCCCTGATTCCGTAATGACCACTATTTCTTCAATCGTCGCCACACCGAAGCCATCGACATAGATCCGAGGTTCGATGGTATATACCTGCCCTTCTTCTATCGGCATATATGGCAATCGACCATAGCGCTCCCAAGCCGGAGCTAGCAAACCGCCGCCATCATGTGCCGTTCGTCCGACCTGGTGCCCCAAAGCATGAGGGTATTCCGAATATCCCTGAGAGAGGATGAATTGCCGAGCGATGGAATCGATTTCGATCCCAGTCATGCCAGGCTTCAAGGCAACAAAAGCCTTTTCAATCGAGTTTACCACCGTATCAAACCCTCTCTTAACCTCAATGGGGATTTCAGTTTCCCCGGTTCTCTTGATATACCAAGTACGCTGCAGGTCGGAGCAGTACAGATCATAGCATAAACCGAAATCGATGTTAAATATATGTCCCTGTTGAAAGGTCCGATCGGTAGGATCGGAATGGGCTCCGATTTTTTGCGGGCCGGTAAAGACTGAAGGGCAATGTGATTCATCCCAGGCCGGAGGCAATCCTATTTTTTTTCTCTCGGCAGTAATCAACGCCGCCAACCCCTTTTCGGTCAATCCAGGAGACAACATATCCCCTACCCGGGCGAATATCTCTTCAGTCTTTATGATCGCCGATTCGATGCGAAGAATTTCTACTGGAGATTTTCTGCCGCGCACCTTGGCGATAATCGGTTCGGCGGAAACCAATCTTCCCGCATAGGGGGTTCCTTGTAAAAGGTCCATTAGGGCCAGATACTTCCCGTAGGTCAATCCATCTGCCGTCGGCGAATCAATGGAATAATTGATGGCAATTCGCTTCGGTTGATGACGATCGAGAGAACCGATCAGAAATTCGCGCGGAGAATTTTTATAAGCGTCTACACGGGAGAAGAGGGCTTTCCTCTCAATATTTTCAATGTCGAGGTTTCCAACTATCGCTTCCGCACTCCCATCCCGATAGAACAGAAAAAAAGAAAGCCAAGTGACTCCTGTACCGACGACATAATCGATTGCCGGGTCGGAGAGCACTTCCGATTCCTTTTCGATCACCATCCAGAGGTCAATATCCAATTCTTCGAGTATCGGAGGCAGCTGGGCGATTTTCTCTTTTTCCATTATCTTTTACTCTTTGACCCGTCGCGATTCGAAGTACAAATAAACGCAGATCAGTACGAACATCGCCAAAGCCAATGGTTGGCCGAGGTTGTCCCGGTCGGCCCAGTTCAGGCGAACAATATCTTCGAACTTTATTAATTTGAGAAGCGAACTAACCACTCCGATCAACGCCCCGCCGGCAATGAATCCTGAGGCGATCAGTATCCCCTTTTCATTCCGCTTTTCAACCAAAGCCTTGTCCTTACTGGATCGGTTGATCAGGAAAGCGATCAGACCGCCGATGGCCAAAGGGGTGTTCAATTGGATTGGAATATACATTCCCAATGCGAAAGCCAATGCCGGAATCTTTAAAACAGTCATAATCAAGGCTAATATGGCACCAAATCCATAGAGCCACCAAGGGTTCTGTGCGCCTGGGTTCATCAACGGCTGGATCAAAGCGGCCATGGCATTGGCCTGGGGAGCAGTCAATGAACCGGGCATATTGGGGTCGAATCCATAGGTTTTATTCAACAAGAATATAACCAGTGCTACCGATACAGCCGATAAAGCAACCCCAAGGTACTTAAATGCCTGCTGTTTGACCGGCGTTGATCCGAGCCAGTATCCGATTTTCAGGTCGGTGATGAATCCGCCTGCCATTGAAAGGGCTGTGCAGACAACGCCGCCGATTAAAAGTCCGGAGATCATTCCGAATTCCCCGGATAACCCAGCTGCCACCAGTACAAGGGAACTGATGATGAGAGTCATCATAGTCATTCCGGAAACCGGGTTGGTACCGACAATAGCAATTGCCCGGGCCGCTACTGATGTAAACAGAAAGCTGATCACAAACACCGTGACAGTGGCGATCAGGCTTATTTTTAGCGAAGAATTCCTGTCTTGGAGGATGAAGAACCGGAAGAAAAGGAGAATCAGTATGGTTGTAATCGCCAACAGAAGCATGACATTCTTCATCGACAGGTCCCGATCGGTGCGCGGAGTTTTATCGGTCTTTGCCCCGCCTTTGGAAAATATCTGCCGAAAGCCCATTCCAAATGCCTGATAGACAATTTTATAGGAACGGATGATACCGATAATCCCGGCCATGGCAATAGCGCCAATGCCGATGAATCGGACGTAATTAAAGAATATATCATCCGCATTCATGGCCGATATTGCGGTTTCCTTGGCGATGAAAACGGAGGGAAGTGAACCTCCGAAGTTTGAAGCAAGAGGGATCAGGATGATCCAAGAAAGTAGGCTGCCGGCAGCGATGATCATCGTATATCTAAGACCGATGATGTATCCCAAACCCATAATGGCGGAGAGTGAGTTGAATTTCAAAACGATTTTGTATTTTTCATAGAGGATTTGTCCAATACCGACGATGCGGGTGGTGAACACTTCACTCCAGATGCCGAAGGTATGAACACAAAAATCATAGAGTCCGCCGATCAGTATGCTGATCATCAAGACTCTGGCCTGCGCTCCCCCCTTTTCACCTGCGACCAGAATTTGAGTTGTGGCAGTCGCTTCGGGGAATGGGAACTGGCCATGCATCTCCTTTACGAAATAGCGACGAAATGGAATCAGAAAGAGAATCCCCAAGGAAGCTCCGAGGAAGGAGGTGATGGAGATTTTCAGCAAAGCCATCCCATAGGATCCGAGATGCCGGTCCAGTTTTAAAATGAACAAGGCGGGTAACGTGAAGATTGCTCCGGCTACGATCAATCCGGACGCGGCGCCAATCGATTGGATGATTACATTCTCGAGGATCGTACTCCGTCTGCCGAATAAAGGTCCGACACCGACAGCGATTATGGCGATGGGAATAGCAGCCTCGAAGACCTGGCCGATCTTCAACCCCAGAAAAGCAGCTGCCGCGGAAAAAACGACGGCCATGATCATTCCCAAGATGATCGCACGCGCGGTCACCTCTGGGATCACCTGATCAGCTGGAATATATGGGGTATATTCCTTTCCATTCGGCAATACCTCAAAAGCATACTCCGGCATCCCCCTTACTTCTTTCTGTTCCATATATCCTCCTCAACGGAAGCGAGCAAGGGTTTCTTTGATGGTTTCGTCATATAATTCCGGGTTGATTCGAACCTCGTACTCTTTCCGTTTATTCATCATATATGAGGTGAATACATCATTCTTTCGATTTTCGAATTGCTTTTTATAGAATTCCAGGTAATTCTTTTCAAACTCTTCACTCGAAGAGATTTTCTTGCTCTTCACTTTGACCAGCACCACTTCCTTTGGCAGGCGCAGGGGTTCTGTCATCCAGCCCTCAGGGGAAGAAAATACGAAATCGCTTAGTCCTTTCTTTGTCGACAGACTGCCGATCTGCCCGCCATGATTGAGAGTAGCGGTTTCCAGTTTTAGCTTTTTTGGTTGAAGTTTTTCTTCGACTTTTTTTGCGTCGGTGATAGCACGGATTTCGTCTAATAATCTACGGGCTTCCACTTCCAGGCGATCCAGTTTTTCTTCCGCCAGTAAAGCGATTTTCACTTGCTCCCTTGCCTCTTCGAGAGTTTGGGGGCGAGGTCGCTCGATCTCCAGCAACTGAACCAGTACCATACCGTTTGGAATCTCGATGGGCATGGATATTTCGCTCTTCTTCATACCGAACAACTGTTGGGAAACATATCCAGCCGGATCGACATCCTTGATCGGTTCACCCCGGTTGAGGAGCGTTGACCGAACATATGCATATCCGTTTTTTTTGACAGCTTCTCCTAGATCTTTTACATCTTTGATTTTTGAATAGAGTTTGTTGGCTTTTTTTATAACGATCTCACGAAGCTTTTCCCTTTCCAGAGTCGCTTCGATTTGAGGTAAAACAGCCGCCTTTTCCTGCTGGATTTCGGCAACCTTTTCTGTGATCAAGAATAGTGCAAATCCATCGCCGGTATCAACGGGATTGGAAATTTCGGCCTGATCGAGCCGTTCGATTATATCCTTTTCCGGTTGAGATAATCTTTGCCATTCCCAATATCCCCAATCGCCTCCATCTTTGGCCTTATCATCCTGGGATATAGTCCGAGCCTGATCGGAAAAATTTTCTTGATTTAAGGACTCCTTTAATCGATCCGCTTCCGCCAATACGTTGATCCTCTGCTCGGCAGCATACTTCAGTAATATCCGGGAAACCTTGGTTTTTCCCGGAATCTTGAAATTGATCCTGTTTTCCGTCCAATAATCGGTCTTTTCCTGCGGGGTGATGGTCACCTCTTTCTTATACTCATCGAATTTGAAAAGGACAATGTTCCCCGATCGCTTTTCCTGGGTCTGATAGTCGGTTTTGTGCTTTTCATGATAAGCAGCGATCTTTGCCTCATCAATCGCACTCTCTATCTTTGTATCATCAGTAGGATTGTAGACGATATACTCCAATTCGGCTTGATCGTTTTCTTTTCGATACGCCTCCCTCAATTCTTTTGGAGTCAAGATCATTTGAGCGGAAAGCAAATCCTTCAGTTTGGTAGCCGCTATTTCATCGCCGACACTTGCTTCGTAATCGGACACCTTGATTCGTTGATAAATGAGAAACCGTTGATACTCTTCGGCTCCAATAAATTTCCCGGCTCTCTGGAAAACTGGATTGGAGGTAATCGCGTCAGAGATCTCCTGGTCGGTAACCCGTAATCCCAATTTTTTTGCCTCCTGCTGAACCAATGATACATAGACCATACTCTGCATGACCTGCTCGGGAATACCGAGCTGGGTGATGAACGATTTATTGAAATTCCCTTTCATTTGTTCCTGGTACCCGCTGAGAGATCGCAATAACGTTTCTGAAAACTGGGTTTTGGTGACGGTTTTTTTCCCGATCCAGATCAGGGTATTGCCCTTTCCCTTTCCACCCAGTTCTCCCCCCGCTCCCCACTGGACGAATATAAAACCGATGAAGGCGATAATAACCAACCATAATGTCCATGACAGCGCCTTGACATTGCTGCGCAGAATTTTTAGCATGATTTACCCTCCAAGCTGGCTTGTTTTTTCCGGTAGCTTTCCATGAGTGGCAGAAACACCGATACGGTGGCGCCGTTTTGCTCGTTATTGCTTACCAAAATGCTTCCCATATGTTCCTGAATAATATTAAACACGATCGTCAGACCGATCCCTCGTTTTTGACTTCTGGTTTTGGTGGTAAAAAACGGATCGAATGCCTTTTCCAGGTTTTTAAATCCTCCGCCATTGTCAATGATATCGATCACTGCATATTGATCGTCATCCGACTTACGGATGTCAACGACCACCCTGCCATCTCGCACACTATTCTCATGAATGGCGTCGCTTGCGTTCTCCATGATATTATCGAAAGCCTGCCAGAGAGAAAAATGGTTGCCATAGATGATCAAAGAAGATCCCTGAAACTTCTTTTCCATTGTGATATCCCGGCATTCATGTTTGCTGCCCATGACTTTAAGCATTTTATCCATGAGGTTGATCAGGTCGATTTCATATTTGGTGTGAGTGGAATCTGGATCGAGTTGATTGAGTTTCTCCATGATTCCTTTAATTCGCATGGCTTGTTGCTGAATATGGATCAGTTTGTCTTTGATATTCGCCGTAATATTGTCGCGGATAAGCAGCAAATCAATATAACCAAAAATCCCTGTCAACGGGTTGTTGATTTCGTGCGCCAATCCCGAGACAATGTCCCCCAATGATCTTTGGATCTGGGATTGCATTTCCACGTTTTGTTGGATTTGATGTTGGCGCTCTTTGTCTCTTTCCCTTTCCTGGGTGGTTCGATCAAGGGCCGTTTGCAGAACACTCAGCTTTTTAGAAGCCCTCCCCAATGCCTGCCAAACTCCAGTATATTCATCGCTATCAGCGGGATTGGCTTTCTGGCTGAATTGTCCCTGAGCAAGTCCTTCGATCATCTGTCCCAATTCCTTTATTGTCAACCGGTGTTTCCTGTCTCGTAGGTAAAAATGGATGAGAAACCCGATTGCTCCTATCAAGAAAAGTGAACTTAAAACAATGAATATATAAGCCATTTTTATGAATTGAAAGATATCATTGTATTATAAAAACCCTGAAATATCAAGAAAAAAGTGGATTCTGTCAGATTGGATTCAGCCAAAAATGTCTTTGATGACGTAAGGGGAATTTCGCCAATTGGGCATCACCTTAACATACAATTCAATGAACACCTGTTTGGAAAAATAGTCTTCGAGTTCTTGACGGGCGGTCTGACCTATTTCTCGAATCATGGTCCCCTTCTTCCCGATCAGGATTTTCTTTTGCGAGTTTGATTCCACGACAATATTGGCCTGAACAACCACCAGCCGATCTTTGTCTTCAATCTGTTCGATTTGCACCGCGGTGATATATGGCAACTCATCGCGAATCAACCGGAGCAGTTTTTCCCTGATCAATTCGGATATATAAAACTTCTCACTCTGTTTGGTCCATTCCTCGGAAGGAAAAATCGCCTCTCCTTCTGGGAGATAGAGATAGAGCAAATCCTCCAAACGGTCCAGGTTCAGTCCGGTCAGGGCAGAAACCGGAACGATTTCCTTCCACGGAAATATATCTTTAAAAAAAGAGATCTTGTCCAGTATTTTCCCTTTATTAAAGAGATCAATCTTATTGATAATAAGAAATACCGGTTTTCCCGCTTGCTGCAACAGTTCAAGCATAAACGGATCGGTCCGCTCATCTTGCAAGGGAACGAAGTACAGAATCAGATCGGCATCTGCCATTGAGTCATGGACTTCTTTCATCATGCTCTGATTCAACTGAAAATGGGGTTTATGCACCCCGGGAGAATCAAAAAAAACGATCTGCCCCCTGGCGGTGGTTTTGATTCCCAGAATCCGTTTTCGCGTCGTCTGGGGTTTATCAGAGACAATGGCCACCTTGGTTTCCATAATGGTATTTAAAAAAGTCGATTTACCTGCATTGGTTCGTCCGATCAACGCGACATAACCAGAACGTTGTTTAGTCCTTTTCGCGCACAATACGTACCTTCTTGATTCTGTTTTTATCGATTTCACTGACTTCGATGCTCCACCCGTGAAACGATATCCGGTCATGTAATTGTGGGATTTTTCCCAGGTTAAAGCTGATCAAGCCAGCGATGGTTTGATATTCCTCTGCCTCTTCGGTTTCAATTCCCAGTTCCTCGCAAAATTCATAAAAATTGGCATCACCCCGGGCAATATAATAGTCTTTCTCCTTAATCAAGGGCGGCTGGTCGTCATCATATTCGTCTCTGATTTCACCAACGATCTCTTCGATGATATCTTCCATGGTGACCAATCCGGAAACGCCTCCGAACTCATCAATCACGATAGCGAAATGTTGTTTAATCTTCTGCATTTCTTTCAGGAGTTCGAAGACTCTCATGGTTTCGGGAATGAAAAAAGGAGGCCGAAGCAATTCACGGATATTGAATCGGTCACTATTCCAGCAGCTGAATATATCCTTGGAAAGGATAATCCCCTCAACATTGTCGATTCGATCCATTACCACGGGATATCTGGATTTCTTGTGTTCATTGATCAGATCAATGATCTCGGTTAGTTTTGCACCCAGTGAAAAATAGATCATATCGACTCTAGGTGTCATAATCTCTTTCACAAGTGTATCCTTGAATTCCAGGACGCTCTGGATCATCTCCTTGTCTTCAGCGGCAATCACACCGTCCTTGGTACTTTCCTCGAAAAACACCTCCAGCTCCTCTTCACTGAGTTCATCGTCTTCATCAAGCTTCTCATCGAGTCGGGTTTCTTTTAGATAAAGAGAAAATATCCGGTTCAACGGATATATGGTGTACCAGATCAAGGGAAACAAAAAGAATAGGTTTTTAAAAATGGTCTCCTTCTTTTCATAGCCGATCCAATAAAATAAAATATAGAAAACCATAAGGAATACAATCAACAGTAATAAAAAAAGCGGGATCAGGTTGGAGAAATAGGATTGAAGTAAATAGAATGAAAAAATCAACAGAAGAACCTGCAGGATGAATACAAAGGTTTTCAGGGAATGGAAGACCAGGTCGTATTTTTCAATATAGTATTGATTCAGTTTATGTGATGAAGCAAAATCATGAATGAATTTGGCTAGGGAGATGCGTGAAAAACTTTCAAAACTACTCTGTAATAGAAAGAAGATGACGGTAATCACGAATAGCAAACCGTATAGTACCCATATCATGAACGTTTCCCAATGATGCATCGATAGATTTTATCCTGGAACTTCATCATCTCCCCGTCATCCCCTTCATGGTCAAATCCCGCTAGGTGTAATAACCCGTGAATTATCAACAAAATAACCTCCTCAGATATTTTTCTGCCGTTTTCCTCAGCCTGGTTCGCAGCTCTATCCAATGAAATCACTATATCTCCCAGGTAGTATCCATCTGGGAAAGACTCCATGATCGGGAACGAGAGGACGTCGGTTGTTTTATTCATTTTCCGGAATTGTTGATTCAACCTTTTCACTTCTTCATCTTCGGATAATCGTATAGTGACCTTTCCATTGATCCCCATTTCGGCAAGGTGTGGGGTTAATTGTTTTTTTAATTGACGCACCGGCACAGACAATCTTGGATGAGCTAAAACAATACCGATCATCCCTTTCTATTTCCTTTGGAAAACTCAAAACCAGGATAGGTGACTCGCTGATGATAAATCGAAGATAGTTTGTTGAAAAAGCTGTTGGCAATCAATTTAATAGCCATGAAAGTCATTCCCCGGCATTCCTCAAACTGGTTGTCTTCGATGTTTTTGGAAATGATCTCTTCGATGACCTTTTTGATCTCCTCGTCGGATGGTGCGGTCAAACTTTTGACTGCGGCTTCGATTTGATCGGCCAGCATGATGATTGCATCTTCTATATCCTGAGGACGGGGTCCTGCATATCGGAATTGATCATCCTTGGTTGTCGTTCCTTCTTCTCTATTCAAACTGGCTTGTTTTTCATAAAAGTATCTGACTACCTTAGTCCCATGATGTCGTGCGATCGAATTTCTGATCTTCTGGGGAAGCTTCAGCTTTTCCGCCCGTTCCAAACCAGCCGAAACATGGCCAATGATTGCCTTGGTGCTTTCTCTTGGTGAAAGGAGCGTATGCGGATTTTCATATACGGAGTGATTCTCAGTAAAGTATTGGGGAGCTTCGACTTTGCCGATGTCATGATAGAGTGCCATCCCCCGCAACATCAGCGAAGATAGTCCCATTTCTTGTGCGATCGCTTCTGACAAAGATGCGACCATCTGGCTGTGATGGTAGGTTCCGGGAGCTTTTTCGAGCATTTCTCGGAAGACAGGGAGATTGAGATTAGTGATTTCTACAAGTTTTAAATCGGTGACCAATTTAAATAAAACTTCCCATAAAGGAATCATGAAGCTAGCGAGAAAAGTCGATAGCAGTGCCGAGAAAACAGCCAGAATCAAATCGACGCCCAATGTCACCCAACGGAAATTGATGTCGGTAATGGAAAGAAAAAAGACGATCAGCACATTGACCGGTACAAGCCAGAAAAAACCGGCCTTCAATACAGTAGATCTTTTCAATTTTTGATAATGCTCGATGGCGATCCCCATTAAAAGGTTGCCAATCAGAGCGAAGATGATGACATGAATACTCCAATCACAGATAATCCCTGCTAAAAGAGCATTACACAGCGAAAACACCATCAAAGTGGGCAGGTTAAACAAGAAACCAATGATCAGCGCTCCAAAACCGAATGGGAGGGAGAAAAAAAACTGCCGATGTTCGAATGGGATTTGGGGATGAATACTGTTGATGATCAAGGGAAGCAGAAACATCTGCAGGTAGACGAGAACCCTATAAAACACGGCTGAAAGAAGCAGAGTGGCAAAAATAACCTGGTTCAGGCGGAACTGGCCGATATCACCGATTCCCTTTCCGTCCGGTTGGAGGTAGCGGAAGATCAGTATATAGGTCATGCCCCAAAATATCAAAAGGAAAAAGAAAGGCGAAATCAGTTTTTTCTTGGTTGGCTCGGTCGAGGATATCAAGGAAACGATGTGTACATGTTCCGCCGTGATTTCGTCTCCACGCCTGATAATGACTTTGCCCTTCTTGAAACTGACGAATACGGGAAGGACCTTTTCAATGGTTTGTTTTTCCTGCTCCAGATTCCATTCTTGTGAGTAGGTGATGGTAACCGGAACGAAGGTCATGACAATCCGTTGCACGATATCCTGATCCTCGGCGTCAAGTCTTTTTTGTCTGGAGAGATAATCTACTAGGTCATCCCGCATATTTTGCAGGTCTTGGAAGGCCTCAATGCTCTCGATTCTTGATTCACCACCTGGAGTTCTGACTTGGATCTCTCCAGATAGGGATTTTCGAATCCCCAAAGTCGAGGCTAGGATGCCTTGATCGCACTTCTCTTTGATCAATTTTAGAAGCGGGCCCGGATCGAACTTGTGAAACGGGTTGGAGAGCATCAACCGTCGGATTTCCGATTCGTTCAGGCGAATGGCGAAAGTTGCTTCGATCTCCTTGGCGATTTCTCTGACGGTCAGGTTACGATTATAAAAATCGGTACGGATTCCCCTGATGAACACCATCCAGTCGTTGATCTGGTTGAGTGCGGTTTCTGTTTTTTCTCCATTCATTTCATACAGTGGAATCAGTCTTTCCAGTGCTTTTTTTCGATTCGTCTCTGTGGAGGAGCGATCTTCCACTGTGATATCCCTGGTGACCATGATGTCTTTCGTGGCAACTTCTCCTTCCTTAAGTTCGGAGAATGTGACCGAGCGCCCTTCCGGAATATACGAGAAATAGGAGATGGCGAACACCAATATCACTCCACGAATGACCCGTAACAATCCCATCTGTCGATGCCCATTTGATGATGATAAATGATTTGTCTTTTGAATCTTCAGTTTTAAAGTCATTTTTCGTTTTTTTCATATGCATCGACGATTTTTTGGACCAGAGGATGGCGAATGATATCCCGCTTGGTCAAGCGGACGATCCCGATTCCAGAAATGCTACTTAATATCGATAGTGCCTTAAAAATCCCCGACTTTTTCGGGTCATCCAGATCGATCTGGGTAATGTCACCAGTCACGACTACCCGTGAATTCTGTCCAAAGCGAGTAAGAAACATTTTCATCTGTGAATTCCCTGTATTCTGACCTTCGTCAAGGATAATGAAGGCGCTGTTGATGGTACGGCCCCTCATGTAGGCCAAAGGTGCAATCTCGATAATGCCTTTCTCAATGAAATCGCTGGTTTTTTCCATTCCGATTAGATAGTATAATGCGTCATACAGAGGGCGAAGATAGGGATTTATCTTTTGATAAATATCACCTGGAAGAAAACCCAGCTTTTCACCGGCTTCAACGACTGGGCGGGTCAGAACGATTCGTTCCACTGTTCGGTTGAATAAGAACTTGAGGGCCATGGCGATAGCTAAGAATGTTTTTCCGGTTCCGGCTGGACCGATACCGAAAACCAATTCATTTTCATCAATAGCACGGATGTATTCTTTTTGATTAAATGTTTTGGGGAGAACCTCCTTACCATTGAAGGAAATCGGAGCTTTTCCTTTCCCCTGTTCACGAAGTTTGGATAATTGACCAGCTTCTGCCAGATGTAAGCTGATCGAAATATCTTCGTCCCGTATTCTTCCGGTTTCCTTGATGAATTTCTGAAGAAAATCGAGGTATTTGCGAAACTTACGAGCAGCTGCGGCCGATCCCTGGTACATGATTTTATTCCCACGAATCGACATATCGATGCCGAAGGTGGACTCTATATCGTTCAGGTTCTTCTGGAGAAGGGGCAGAAAACGCTCACCCAAATCGGCGGGCCAAAGGAATTCATCCATGAGATTGATCCAGATCCATTTTTTTCTATTATAACCATCGTGCTTATAAAAGTCAATGTCAAACCCTGCCCACAATCCTCCACCTGTTTTTCAGGCCGCTCCTTTTTTGTTTGGCTCCTCCTAAAAATTGTCAGCGTCGAATGAACCGCATCTGGTTTTGGATGGGGCGGGATGCGACACTTGTATCCGGAGGTGTTGCATGGGCGAAGGCGCGACGTTGGAAGTTCCGGTTGATACACAGTTGCAGGACTGGAGATGGCGGATAGCGGGGTGGTCCGCTATTGGAGAGCCCCGTTCCGCCTACTGTAGGCGCAATTGTTTCAGCTACGATCAGTTCCAGTATTTGGTGCACCGTCTCGGTGTTCTGAAGCAACAAGGCTATAGCCTATACCCTGGAGGAATAGCCGCGGCTTCAGCACTTTCTGGACAATCCGGTCGTTTGGCTCGACAACAACCGCATCAAAAACGATATTCGCCTCTTCACTGGCCTGCTCTCGGCCAGAACTGACAACGAGCGCCATACCCTCATGCTCCAGCATATCGACAGGACCGGCCTCACCCCCCTTACTACCCGCGACGCTGACACCCCTGCACTTCATTCAGCGCTTACCCTTCAGGAGAGGGACCGGCTGGACATCCAGCTTCCTTCAATTCCGGATCAATACCTGTTGCGGCTTGTCGATCGGCAGTCTCGGGGTGCGCACATGAACAATTCCGCCCCGGTCCCCGGCATCGAACCACCACCCGGCATGCCCTTTGGCGTGATCTCCCGCGGTCGGACTCTCAAGCAGAGGTGTTTTCCCGATGCTGACACGACCCGGTTTCGTGCCGATATGGATCTGCAGCTCATAGGTTCGTGCAGCGATCTGCCCTGGGAATCCCCCCGCTGCTGCGCCGATGGTGACAGTCAGAGGCCAACTGTCTCCCGCTGCCTCGACCTCGATCAGGGTCTTGGCAAAACCACCGCTGCGGAACGCCTGGGTGGCGCCGTCATCCTCGTAGAGGGTGAAGGCCGTACGCTGGAAGGGGTAGATGTCCAGAGTCAGGGGATCGAACGGTTTCTCCCGATCGTGGAGCATCTCCGGGTACAGGGGGATGATCGCCCCGGCGCGGACGAACATCGGCAGTTTCTCCAGGGGGGCGTCGTAGCGGTTGAGCATTTGCGGTCCGTTGTAGACCCGGCCGTCCCAGTAGTCGATCCATTTTCCCGCCGGCAGGTAGATGCCGTCACGGACGGTCGTGTCCTCGTAGACCGGCGCTGCCAGCAGCCACTCCCCGCTCATGAACTGGTATTGGGTCTGCTTGCCCCAGGTGAATGGATCGCCGGGGAATTCCAGGACCATGGCCCGGACGGCCGGCACGCCTGTATCGTAAGCCTGGCGGCAGTAGGAGTAGATGTAGGGTTTGAGACGCATCTTCAGCTTCAGGTACTTGCGGTTGATGGCGGTGTAGGGCTCACCGAAGATCCAGGGTTGTTTCTTCAGGTTGGTCTGCTTGGACCAGCCGGAGATGATCATCCAGACCGGAGTCAACGCTTTCCACTGGAGGTCGCGGACGCAGGTCTGGGCGCCACCCCCGAATATACCGTCGACATCGCCGGTGGCGCAGTTGAAGCCGGACAGGCCGGCTCCCAGGATGGTTGGAATATGAAAGCGGATATACTCCCAATTGCCCGCCTGGTCCCCCGACCAGATGGTGGAGTAGCGCTGGGTGCCGGCCCAGCCGCCTACCGACCAGACAAAACCGCGGGCATTGCTGTTGAGTTCGATACCGGCAAAGGCGGAGCGGCAACCATTGAGGGCGAACTGGTAGCCGGGTCCCACCCAGGCGACATCCAGCTTCATCACCCGGATCCCCATCTTTCCGACCTCCTGGGCGATCCGCTCGACCCCGTTTTCGGTCCAAAGTCCGGTATAGAAACCAAGCTTGTGCAGTTCGGCCACGGTGTTTTCCAGGTCCCTGTACCCGCATCCATAGCCGTCGTTGGGGAGAATCCAGCCGGCCGGCAGATCGTTCTGCCGGTAGGCCGCTGCCACCTTAGCAATGACGTCGGAAGTCGTCCCGGTTTTGTTGTAGCAGTCGGCGTCGCCGTACTCGATTCCCCAGCGTGGCGGGAGGAACGGACGGCCGGTCAGCCAGGTATAGCCTTCCAATATTTTCTTCAGCGACGGTCCATAGAAGTAATAGGCATCGAAGCGACACTCCTCATGGCTGATTCGTACTGGAGCCAGGAATTCGTATGCGCCCGGTGCGAACGTATGGCGAAAGACCCCGTAGCCGCCCGTGCTCATAAAGAAGGGGGCCGGGTTGGAGGTGGTGCCGTCGTTCCACTTACCATAGTTGATGGCGATGGCCACTGTACGGTCTCGGTGGGAGAAGTACCCATTCTGCATGCCGCAGCCGTAAAAGTATTCGGTTTCGCCACGGGTCAGCCGCTGATAGGTTTCGGGTCCGTAGGTCAGGGAGCGTTCCTCCTTCCAAACCAGAACTGCGTTCTGTCGGTCGAAGAGGGCGAAGCGGAGCGGTTTCTTGTAGATGCGGAGAACGCATTCCCGGGAAGACAATTTCCAATACTCGCCGGTGTCGGCCAGAGTGACCGGAATGGGGATTCCCGGTTGCACCACCATGGGAGTATCCTCCGATTTCTTTGAAGGATCGCTAAAGTGGCCGTCGGGACCGAGCTGAATGCGGAAGATATCCTCGCGTAGGAACTGGACGCGGATCCGGTCCGCGCCCGCGGACAGAGTGTACACGTGATCCTTTTCCTCGACGGCGGTCAGTTCACCCAGGGTGACCTCCCGAGTCTCTTCGGCGGCCAGGCGGGATGCAGGAAACCACAGGAATCCCAGGCACAGAGCCCCAATCAACAGGCGTCGGTATTCATTCATCGGTTGTTCTCCTCGATGGAATGTGTTGGTCTCCCCTTTCATACCGCGATGAGCTATCGATGTCAAGATTTTGCAAGAAAAATGGGCATTGCAACCATCAGGAGATCCGAATTCCAGTTGTGTAAATTGATTCTCTACTCTTTTGTTTGGACGATTCGTGAACGAAACGTGGAAATAAAGATGCCCGTGAATAGAATCGTGGTCACCATGCAGACGGAGAATATGACCGGCGAAAAGACTGGCGCCCAGAAGATCTCCTCCACCGCCCGGGTGCCGTACAGGAAGACACAGAACAGCAAGCTGAGCCGCCCCACGCGGGTATTCACCACCTCCACTGGGTAGGCGAGAAACGCGAGGGTGAAGAAGAGAATAAACAAAGAGCCGCCTACGTTCAGCATCTGCAGCAGGGCATGGGTGTCGGCCGGCAAGCCCGAAGGCTTGTGGAGGGCGATTCCCATGAGAAGGTGAAAAACCACGAACAGGGCATTGACGACGCCGCCGATGAGTAATAGTTTTTTTTGCATGTCTCCTCCTGAATATTTAATTTTAATGTATCACTCCTATTTGTTCATTTTTTACTGAACATTATGCCTTGACACTCCTCCCTCCGATATGTTCCTTCATGGTAGCTATTCCGCCAGGAAAAGGTTGATGAAGTTCAGCACTGAACGGCTTTTCTTTGCGTCGGCGAGAAATTTCTCCGCCACCCGGTCCGCGATCGAGAGCAGCTTCTCCAACTCACCCAGCCGCTCCCCCACCCGCGGGAAGGCCTCGATATCCTCTTCGCCCAGTAGGTCCCGCAAGGCATGAAGAGCGGGGTCGAACTCCCGCTTTTTCCTTTCCTTCACGATGCAAAAGATCATCCGCCAGGAATCGGGTTCGGCCAGGTAGAAGTCGCGCCGGTCACCCGGCTGTCGGATCCTCTGGATCACCCCCCAGTTGCGCAGATCGTTCAGGCTCATGCTGGCATTGCCCTTGCTGATTTGCAGCTGATCGACGACCTCGTCCAGGGTGACCGGAGCCTCCGAGAGGAGGATATATGCATGGATGCGGGCCATGGAGCGGTTGATTCCCCAAAAAACTCCCATCGAACCCCACAAGTCGACAAACCGTTCCCGGGCTGGAGAAGCAGTCATTCCAAGCCTCCATCGTTCAATTTAAATTGAATTTTAGAACAATCCCACCTTCCTGTCAACCCCCTTTACCACCATCGTCCCATTGTCTTGACAAGGATTCAGGTTGGCGTATGATAAGCGCTGGGAAGTGAGGAATCGAGATCATATGAATCAAACTGGTTTCTCGATTGAAAAACATGGGATGCGTCAATGAGCAGCGAACGAGAGCCCACTCGCTTGAATGTCTTGGTGGTGGACGATGAAACGAACATTCGCAAGACGCTTTCCATTTGCCTTGAATCCTTCTCCCACCGGGTCACCGCCGTTGGGAATGCCAAAGACGCCCTCCTGGAAGTGGACCGTCAGGTCTTCGACCTCGTCTTCCTGGATCTGCGCCTGGGAAACGATGACGGACTCGACCTGATTCCCAGCCTTCTCAGCGCCTCTCCCTGGCTGAAGATCGTCGTCATCACCGCCTATGCCTCCATCGAAACCGCGGTCGAAGCCATGCGCCGGGGAGCGACCGACTATATCCCGAAGCCGTTCACCCCCGACCAGGTCCAACTGGTCACCAACCGGACGGCGAGCATCAGGACCATGGAACAACGGATCGCCACGTTGACCGAGGATCTGCATCGCCTTCATCCGGATGCATCTTTTCAAACCAGATACCCGAACATGCAGAGAGTGATTGAACTGGCCCGGCAGGCAGCGCCCACGGAAGCGATCATCATGCTCCGCGGCCCCAGCGGCAGCGGCAAAACTATTCTGGCCAGAGCCATTCACGGTTGGAGCCACCGCGCCGGAATGCCATTGGGAATCGTCTCCTGCCCGACCTTGAGCGCGGAATTGCTCGAAAGCGAACTATTTGGACATGTCCGGGGAGCATTCACCGGAGCTCTCAGGGACAATTCCGGCCGGATTTCCGCCTGCGAAGGAGGCACCCTTTTCCTGGATGAGATCGGCGACCTCCCGCTGCAAATCCAGCCCAAGCTTCTCCGCTTCATTCAGGATCGTCAATATGAGCGTGTCGGCGATCATCGCACGCGGACCGCCGATGTCCGTATTATCACCGCCACCAATTCGGCACTGGAGACGGCCGTCAAGGAAGGCCGTTTCCGGGAGGACCTGTTTTTCCGGCTGAACGTCATTCAGATCGACCTGCCTCCTTTGGCCGACCGTCCGGACGATGTGGAGGCATTGGCTCACGAAATGCTGGCTTTTTTCGGCGCTCAGAACCATAAATTCCTGCGGGGATTTACTTCCGGAGCCATGAACGCTTTGCGGAGATATTCTTGGCCGGGGAATATCCGCGAACTGAGAAATACGATCGAGCGATCCGCGATCCTGACCCGTTCCGATATCATCGGGACCGAGGATATGCCCGAGACGATCATCGCCCATGAACAGCAGACCCGGCTGGGCGATCCCGTCTCCCTCCAGAAAATCGAAGAGATTCACATCCGCTACCTCCTAGCGCGGGCCAATTCCCTCCAGGAAACGGCCGATGTTCTGGGGATCGACCAGGCTACCCTATGGCGAAAAAGAAAACAGTATAAAATCTGACCGTTTGGTCCCTTGGCCAACCTCGATTCTATCCTTGCAAAACACAAGGGGAAGAAACTGACTTTCTTGCTCAATTCAATCCATACCGCTTCCCTATCTTTGGAAATGACTGCTGGACGGGGTTCAAGCTCTGGCACGAATCGTGCTTTCTGAAGTAGAGGTCGAACTATGATTGGAATCAGACAGAAATTGATGCTGGGATTCGGCGGATTGATTGCCATATTCGTTCTGATCGGCGTCTATACTCTTGTTCAGACCGATCAACTCGGAAAATCGGTGGGAGTAATCCTGAATGAAAACTATCGGAGCGTGATCGCCTGCCAGGAGATGAAGGAAGCGATCGAGCGCATCGACAGTGGAGTCCTGTTCACGTTTATCGGCAATGAAAAAGAAGGCAATCGCTATATCGCCAAGAACAACGCCCGGTTCCGCGCAGCCCTGACCGTCGAACTGGGGAATTGTACGATCAGCGGCGAGAAGAAAAAAACGGAACAGGTCCAGAAGTTGTTCACCCGCTACACCTCGATAATTGCGACGGTGATCACCCCTTCCCACGGCGAGGGGCCCCGACAAACCATCTATTTCACCCAGCTACTACCATTGTTTCAGGAAATCAAGGATCTCGCGCAGGAGATTCTGGATATGAATCAGGTCAATATGAACACCGCCAACGAGCAGGCCCGGAGGCGGGCCAAATCGACCTTCCGCCACCTGATCTTCGCCATGCTCGGCGCGATTCTGATCGCCTTCCTGTTCAGTTCGCTGATTCAACGGTGGATTCTGCGGCCGATCCGGCGTTTGATCGAATCGACCCAGGAAATCCGGCAGGGCAGCCTGGACCTGGTACTGAAACGGGAATCCCATGACGAGATCGGGGAGTTGTCCGAATCGTTCAACGAGATGACCACTGCCTTGCGGTTGAACCGCGACAGCGAGCAGATGAATCTGATCCGCACTCGCCGGGCGACCGAGGAGGTTTTCAAGGCGCTGCCTGCAGCCATCGCCATCATCGACCCAAACGGCCGGGTGGAAATCGCCAGCGAAGCAGCCGCCCGCTATTTCAGCCTGAAGCCGGGCGTCGATATCCGCGATCTCAAGTATGAATGGGTGTCTGACCTCGTTCGCCGCGCCTGGCAAACCCACCAGGCCGTCGAATATGAATCCAAGAGAGGCGATATCCAGCAATTCATCGACAACCGCGAGTATTTCTTTCTCCCCATTGCCATCCCCATCCCGGTCGGACCGAAAAAGGGAGAACCAACCGGTGTAGCCTTGATCATCAAGGATGTCACCCAGATCCACGAGCAACGGGAATTGAAACAAGGTGTGGTCTCGACAGTTTCCCACCAGATACGGACCCCCCTCACTTCCCTGCGCATGTCCATCCATCTTCTATTGGAAGAAAAGGTGGGGACATTGAACGAGAAGCAGGTTGAACTTCTGGTGGCGGCCAGGGAGGAGAGTGAACGGTTGGTCGCTATTTTGGATGACCTGCTCAACCTCAATCGGATCGAATCCGGCAAATCTTATCTGACTCTTGAGAATGTCATCCCGTTCAACCTCGTCCAGGGAGCGGTCGAACCTTTTCTGATTGAAGCCAACGACAAGGGAGTGGCGGTCACCCTGGAAATCCCCGATGACCTCCCCGGCGTATCGGTCGATCCTCTGAAGATTCATCAGGTGATCGGCAACCTCTTGTCCAATGCTCTGCGATACACCGCTCCGGGAGGGAATATCCGCATCCGGGCGGTCCTGGAAACGGCCCAGATCCGTTTTTCTGTGGAAGACACGGGGATCGGCATCGTTTTGGAAGATGTGGAACATGTATTCGATCCATTCTTCCGGGTTCCCGGGCAAGCCGACCGGTCGGGAGTCGGGCTGGGGTTGACCATCGCCAAGGAGATCGTTCAGGCCCACGGCGGGAAAATTTCCGTCGAAAGCGAAGTCGGCAGGGGATCATCATTCCATTTCACCCTGCCCCTGAGCATGCCCCCGGAAGGCCACCCGGGCAGCGCATCGGAAAAGGAGTGATATGATGCTAACCATCGGATTGTTTTTATTGGGATGCCTACTGTTTTGCCTGATGTCGGCCCTGACCGTCGCCGCCGATCGGATATGACAGGAGGAATCATGTTGATAGTCGCCGGCATTGTCCTGTTGTTGGGAATCGGCTATCTGTTGGTGGCCATTATCAAGCCGGACCGATTCTAGGGCAACCCATGTCGACGCTCTATCCGGTATTGATCGTCCTGACCGTCGTCATACTGTCCTGGCCGCTGGGCCGATATATGGCCTGGGCTATGGATCCTCTTACCGTGACCGGCCGGGCCCGCTTGGTCATCGAGTCTTTTTTCTCAAAGTTGTTGGGAAAACGGTTGATGATGGAGCAGGACTGGAAACGCTATACCACTTGCCTGCTGATTTTTAACAGCGTCATGTTCACGATTGCCTTCGCGATTTTGGCCCTGCAGCACAAACTCCCTTTCAATCCGGACGGCAGGGGACCCATCGAACCCAGCCTGGTTTTTCACACGGCCGCCTCCTTCACTACCAATACAGATCAGCAACACTATGCGGGGGAGGCTACCCTCAGTTATTTTTCCCAGATTTTCTCTTTGATGTGGCTGCAGTTTCTTTCCGCCGCAACCGGAATCGCGGCCCTCACCGCCTTGGCCCGGGGATTGTCGGGAAAAACCAGGATCGGGAATTTTTTCCGCGACCTGTTACGGGCGGGCGTTTTATTGCTGCTGCCCCTGGCCTTCTGTGTTGCCATTCTGCTCAATCTTGGCGGAGTGCCCATGACGCTGAAGGGATCGGTCACAGCAACAACCACAGAGGGAGCAAGCCAGGTCATTTGCCGAGGACCGGTCGCCGCTTTCGTCGCCATCAAACAATTGGGAAGCAACGGCGGCGGGTTTTTCGGTGCCAACTCCGCTCATCCTTTCGAGAACCCCAACTTTTTCACCAACTTCATCGAATGCATGGCCATCCTGTTGATCCCAATGGCCTGCGTCTGGCTCTTCGGCCGGATCACGGGCAGGATGCGCCAGGCCGGCATCATCTTCCTGGTCATGATGACCCTGTTCGTGACCAAAGCCGGATTGATCCTCCATTTTGAAAAATCTCCCCCCCCCGCACTCGCCGGCTTGCCGGTCACCTCGACAGGGAATTGGGAAGGCAAGGAGCTCCGGTTTGGATACAGTCCCACGCCGCTCTGGGGAGTTGCGACTACGGCCACTAGCAATGGTTCGGTGAACGGCATGCTGGACAGCTTCAATCCGCTTTCGGGTTTGATCCCCATGATCGGAATGTGGTTGAACGTCACGTTCGGCGGCGCCGGGGTCGGATTGATCAATATGTTCCTCTATATCATCGTAGGGATATTTATCTGCGGCATGATGGTCGGACGGACACCCGAGTACATGAACCGCAAAGTCGAAACCCGGGAAATGAAGCTGGCTTTATTGGCATTGCTGACCCACCCTCTGCTCATCCTGGGAGGATCGGCCCTGTTCGCTTCGCTCCCCTGGGGAGCCGACTCCGCGCACAATCCCGGAGTCCACGGTTTCAGTGAAATCCTCTACGAGTTCAGTTCCGCGGCAGCCAACAACGGATCCGGCTTCGAAGGGCTTACGGACAACACCCTCCCCTGGAATCTGGCCACCGGAGTGGTCATGCTCCTGGCCCGATACATCCCCATCATTCTTCCCCTCGCGATCACTGGATCACTGGCTGGCAAAAAAGCGACTCCCGAGACCAGCGGTACATTTCGTACCGATACGCTCTTGTTCGGGCTGGTCGTCCTGGGAACCGTACTACTGGTCGGAGCGCTCCTGTTCCTGCCGGTGGCGATTCTCGGCCCGATCGCCGAACATTTGGCCAAGCCAGCGTTTTAATGGTTCATGTACACAAAAGGCAGGATATCTCGATGACCAGCGAATGCAGAGAGCAAACAGATCCAAAGGTCAGGCGGCGTCAATCCCGACGCAGATCCCTATTCCAGGGAACCCTGGTGCGGATGGCACTGCGGCAATCGTTTTCCCTGCTCGATCCCCGGCAGATGGCCCGCAACCCGGTGATGTTCGTCACTGAAGCGGGAGCGGCCCTTACGACGCTCGACCTCGGCCTTCAGATCGCCAGAGGCAGCCCGGACTGGTTTTATTCGATGGCAGTCGCATTTGTTCTCTGGATGACGGTCCTATTCGGGAACTTCTCCGAAGCCCTGGCCGAAGTCCGCGGTAAAGCCCAAGCAAAAACCCTGCAACAGACGCGGACGCAGACACCGGCGCGCCGGTTGTCGGAAGCGGATGCAGAAATCGTTACATCGGATGAACTCCAAACGGGCGACATCGTGCTGGTGATGGCCGGAGAAATCATCCCCGGCGATGGCGAGGTCATCTGGGGAGCGGCGAGCGTCGACGAATCGGCCATCACCGGTGAATCGGCACCGGTGGTACGCGAAGCGGGAGGCGACCGTTCCGGAGTCACCGGCGGCACGCGTCTTCTTTCTGACCAGATAAAGGTCCGCATCAGTTCGGGCCGGGGGGAATCATTTCTCGATCGGATGATTGCGCTCGTCGCTGGGGCCGTCCGGCAAAAAACACCGAACGAGATCGCCTTGACGGTCACTCTGGCAGGGTTGACCCTGGTTTTCCTGATCGTGACCGGTTCGCTTTGGCCGATCGGCCGGTATTTCGGAATCAACCTTTCCATCCCCACCCTGGTCGCCTTGATGGTCTGCCTGATCCCGACCACCATCGGCGCATTGCTGGCGGCGATCGGCCTGGCCGGAATGGACCGGGCGCTTTCGGCAAACGTTCTGGCCAAGAGCGGCAAAGCCGTTGAACTGGCCGGCGATATCGACACGCTCCTCCTCGACAAGACCGGGACAATCACCATTGGAGACCGCCAGGCGACTGGATTCCACCCGCTTCCGGGAGTCAGCCGGGAAAATCTGGCCACAACCGCCATGTTTGCCTCGTACGGAGATCAAACCCCCGAGGGGAAATCGATCATCCGCCTTGCGGAACAGGTTCTGATGGTCGATTCTCCCAGTGAAATTCCCGAAGCAAAGATCATCCCTTTCACCGCCCAAACACGCCTGAGCGGTCTCGAAGACGGAGGCGGGGGGAGCTTTCGGAAAGGCGCCTCAGACGCCATGCAACGATTTCTGCAGGAGAAAAGTGCCCGCATTCCCGAGCAACTGGCGTCTCTGGTCGATCAGGTGGCCCGACAGGGCGCCACTCCGATCGTCGTCGCCGAAGGGAGTCAGGCCATGGGAGTCGTTTCCCTTACCGATGTGCTCAAACCCGGAATCCGAGACCGGTTCGAACGGCTTCGCGCTATGGGGCTTCGTGTCGTTATGGTCACCGGGGACAATCCTCTCACCGCCGCCGCCATTGCCCGAGAAGCCGGGGTAGACGATTACATCGCCGAGGCTAAGCCGGAGGACAAACTGGAATATATCCGCCGCGAACAACGTGCGGGGAGGCTCATCGCCATGATGGGGGATGGAACCAATGACGCTCCGGCCCTGGCCCAGGCGGATATCGGAGTGGCCATGAACTCGGGCACCCAAGCTGCCAAGGAAGCGGGAAACATGGTGGACCTGGACAGCGATCCCACCAAATTGATCGAGATCATCGAGATCGGCAAACAGCTGCTGATGACCCGCGGCGCTCTCACCACCTTTTCCATTGCCAATGACGTCGCCAAATACTTCGCCATCATACCGGCCATGTTCATGCTGGCCACTCCTCAGCTCGCCGCTCTCAATATCATGAAGCTGGAAACCCCCCAGAGCGCCATTCTATCAGCTTTGATCTTCAACGCCGTGATCATTCCCCTGCTGATTCCCATCGCCATCAGAGGAGTGAAGTACCGCCCGAGCGGCGCCGACGCCCTTTTACGCAGAAACCTCCTCATTTTTGGCTGTGGCGGTCTGCTGGCTCCCTTCATGGGGATCAAACTGATTGACATGGGACTGAACCTGGTTGGCTGGTTCGGGAGGTGAACCGATGGCTTTCAAAGGTACATTCAAGGAAATCATCCCCCAGATGGGGGTTTGCGGAAGACTCGTACTTGTCACCCAAGGCATCTTTTGCCTATTGTATACCTTCACTGTTCTCGGGGTCGGGCGGGCCATCCCCCACCGGTCAGATGGGTCGCTGGTGTTGGATGGCAAGGGGGTTCCGGTCGGCAGTGAACTGATCGGGCAGAATTTTTCCCGCCCCGAATACTTGTGGCCAAGGCCATCGGCGGTCGAGTACCAGGCAGCGAACTCGGGTGGAAGCAATCTCTCGGCGACCAGCGTGGAACTGCGGACGAGAACAGCCCGGTCGATCTTCCGTCTCGGCGGAAGGGAAGGCAAACCCGTACCGGCCGACCTGGTAACGGCATCCGGAAGCGGCCTTGACCCTCATGTCACCTGGAGGGGTGCTCTTTTCCAGGCGGAAAGGATATCTAGAGCGCGAAAACAACCACTGTCAGACGTTCTCGAAGCCTATGAAAAGGGCTCAGTATTTATTCTTGGTTTTGATAAAAGAGAGCCGCTGGTAAACGTTCTGCTGGCTAACCTTGCATTGGACGTAAGGAGTTGCCGCCATGAACACTGATCGCGCCGACAGCTTCCTCCGCCTGATCAAAAGATCGCAACGCGGCAAATTGAAGATCTACGTCGGGTATGCCGCCGGAGTCGGAAAAACCTATCAAATGCTGCTGGAAGCGCAACGACTCAGGGAGGATGGAGTCGATTTGGCGGCGGGTCTCGTGGAAACCCATGGGCGGGTCGAGACGGAGGCGCTGTTGTCCCGATTGGAAATGATTCCGCGCCATAGAATCGCCTACCATGGAATCGAAATCGAAGAGATGAACCTGGAAGCGATACAGTCCCGTCATCCGGCGGTCGTGCTGGTGGATGAACTGGCTCACTCCAATATACCCGGCAGTAAAAACAGCAAACGGTTTCAGGATGTCGAAGAAATTCTCGCCGCCGGCATCCACGTCATTTCGACCTTGAATGTCCAGCATCTGGAAAGCTTGTATGAAACGGTGGAGCGTGCCACCGGCATCAAGGTCCGGGAACGCATCCCCGACCGGATCGTCGCCGAAGCCGACCAACTCGTCAATGTCGACCTGACCCCCGAAGACCTTCGCCGCCGGCTGGCCGAAGGAAAAGTATATACCAAGGAACGGATCGACACCGCCCTGGATCATTTCTTCCAGAAATCAAACCTGGAGCAGCTGCGCGAGTTGACCCTGCGCGAACTGGCCGCCCAAATCGATTCGAAGCGGCGTGAATCCTTCACGGAGACGGCGCCTTCCAGTCCCGATCAGGTCATGGTTTGTTTGAGTTCCCGCGGCCCGAACACCGATGCGCTGATCCGGTTTACCTCCCGCCTCGCCGGACGTTTGAACCGGAACTGGTATGCCGTCTATGTACAGACAGCCAAGGAACGGCCGACTTCGATCGACGCCGCCACCCAACGGGCACTGTCCCGCACCCTGAATCTGGCCCAGCAACTGGGAGCCACCGTTTTCACCTATAAAGGAGAAGACGTCGTCGACACGATCCTCCGCTTCGCCAAGGAATACCGAGTGGGGCATATCGTGATCGGCACTCCCGGAAAGAAAACGCCCTTTTGGAAACGACTTTATGGACAAAGAGGGATTGTGGAGCGGTTGATCGACGGGAGCAAAGGCATCGCTATCGTCGTTGTCGACACGAAACCCTTTTTCGAACGGGCGGCAGATGACACTGACCGCTCTATCACCCCGCCTGCGGAGACGACGGTTCCCTATTCGGGGAATATGCCGGAAGATATCGGCCGTATACTCACCGATGCCTATGTGAAAGTCTGGGAAGTAGCGATCACAAAAGAGGATGCCATGAAGGAATTGCTGATCGGCTGTCAGGAGCGGTTCCCGTTTCATCGGGAAAACGCCTGGAAGGCTTTGATCGCGCGTGAAAAACAGGGGGGAACCTTTCTGGGAGAGGACGTATCGCTGCCCCATGCCAGGATCACCGATATTTCCTACCCCATCGTGGCATTGGGTGTTAGCCGAGAGGGAATCATGGACCCGGCGGAAGCCCGCAACGTCAAGATCATGTTTTTGCTGCTCTCGGCTGCTGATCACGCCGATTCACATGTAAAAATGCTCGGAGCCATCAGCCGGATCGCCCGTGACGACCTTTGGCGGCGAACCCTGATCGAGGCGAAGTCAATCGCCGAGATCAAGCCGACGATCACCTGACCATTTTTGTCTGCCAGATGGGCAATTGTCTCCTAGTCGCTGATCCCCGATTGATCCAGGATAAAGACGTATTGCAATGCGGTTTCACGCTGCCGCCGGAAACGGCCGGAGGCGCCGCCATGGCCTGCTTCCATATTGGTCTTGAGGATCAGCAGGTGGTCGTCCAGTTTCATCTCGCGCAGTCTCGCCACCCATTTCGCCGGTTCCCAGTACTGTACCTGCGAATCGTGCAAGCCCGTAGTCACCAGGATGGCCGGGTAATGCTTGGCTCGGACATTGTCATAGGGTGAATAGGAGAGCATATACTCGAAGTAGGTCTTGTCTTTGGGATTGCCCCACTCGTCGTACTCGGCCGTGGTCAGGGGGATGCTGGTATCGAGCATGGTGGTCACCACGTCGACGAAGGGGACAGCGGCGATGACCCCACGGAAGAGGTCGGGCTGCAGGTTGAGCACCGCCCCCATGAGCAGCCCACCGGCGCTCCCCCCCTGGGCGAATAATTTGGTGGGATTCGTGTAGCCGTGACGGACCAGGTATTCGCCGCAGGCGATGAAGTCGGTGAAGGTATTGATTTTTTTGAAGAGTTTCCCCTCCTCGTACCAGTACCGTCCCATCTCCTGGCCGCCGCGGATGTGAGCGATGGCAAATATGAAGCCGCGGTCGAGCAGGCTGAGACGACTGGAGCTGAAATAGGGGTCGCTGGAGGAGCCGTAGGAGCCATAGGCGTAAAGGAGCAGGGGCGAACCGTCTCCCCGCTTCGTTCCCTGTTTATATACGAGGGAAATAGGGATCAGGGTCCCGTCGTGGGCGGGGGCGAACAACCGCTCGCTCTCATATTGGGCCGGATCATAGCCGCCAACCACCTCTTCGCGCTTGAGTAGCGCCTGTTTCTTCGTTTTCATGTCGAAATCGGAAATGGTGGAGGGTGTGGTCAGCGAGTTGTAGGAGTAGCGGAGCAGGTCAGTATCCGGTTCAGGATTGGCCACAGTGCCGGCCGTGTAGACCTGCTCGGGAAATTCCAGGTAGTAGCCATCCTCCTCCCCCCAGGGGATGACCCGGATCTGCGTCAGGCCACGTTTCCTCTCTTCCAGGACCATGTGGCCGCGGAACAATTCATACCCTTCCAGGAGGACATCTTGGCGATGGGGAATCAACTCGCGCCAAGCTTCCTTGGAGGTGTCCGCCGCCGTCGCCTCCATCAAGCGGAAATTCTTTGCCTCCAGGTTGGTGTAAACAAAAAAGCGGTCACGGTAATGATCGACCTGGTAAAGGAGGTCTCGTTCGCGGAGAGAAAAGGCCCGGGCCGCCTCGGTGGGCCGGTCGGCGTCGACGATGCGATACTCGGTAGTCAGGGTACTGTTGCAGATGATGAACACGTATTTCTCGGAGCGGCTCTTCCTCAGGTAGGTGTTGAAGGTGGAATCCTTCTCCTCGTAAACCACGACGTCGGAGGAGCTTTTGGTTCCCAGGGTATGCCGGGAGATGCGGAAGGGGCGCAGGGTATCGTCGATAGTGGCGTAGAAAAAGGTCCGGTTGTCATTCCCCCAGACCACCTGGCCGCTGGTCATGGTGATCTCGTCAGGATAGACTTTGCCGGTGCCCAGGCTTTTGACATGTATTTTATACTGGCGTCGAGACACATAATCGACGCTGTAGGCCAGCAGCTTGTTATCCGGGCTGACCCCCGCCTCGCCGATGGCGAAATAGGGTTTACCGTCAGCCATCTTGTTGCCATCGAGCATGATCTCTTCCCGGGCTTTCAAGGTTCCCTTCTTCCGGCAATAGAGGGGATAGTTTTTCCCCTGTTCATATCGGGAGTAATACCAGTAGCCGTTGTCGATCTGCGGTACCGACATGTCGGTCTGTTTCATCCGGCCGACGATCTCTTGATATATCTTTTCCTGGAGAGGCTCGGTGTGTCTGAGTACAGCTTCGGTATAGGCATTCTCGGCCTTAAGGTAATCGATCACCTTGGGATCATTGCGATCGTTGAGCCAATAATAGGGGTCGATGCGGGTGTAGCCGTGGATCGCCAGCTCCTTGGTAATTTTAACCGCCACCGGTGGCTTCGGTTTTTCGGCTGAAAACCCCATGGTAAAAAGGAACATAAACAAACAAATGTACATTACTATTTTTCTATACTTAATCATGAGATTCACTCCTTCCCCCATTGTATCAAAGCTCGATCGTAAACCGCAAGAGGTTTGACCAGAAGCGTGAGGGGGTTTGGTGGGAAGTGGAAAATCGGATATAATAGCGGCATGGATGAACGGTTGCGATTGATATTGAAGAAAGGAGAAGAGGGACGGATACTCAAAGGTGAGTTTTGGGTTTACGACAACGAGATTCAAACCCCGTTGATCGGCCTGCCAAAGGGTGAGCTCGCCGACCTCTACTCCAGCGACGGCCGCTATATCGCCAGCGGTTATGTCAATCCCCGCTCGGTGATCGCTTTCCGCGTCCTCTCCTGGAAACACGACGAAGAGATCGACCGGGCTTTCCTGGCGGAGCGGATCGTCACCGCCGACCGTCAGCGCCTGGACATCCAACCCGACAACCCTTATTATCGGATGGTCTATGGCGAGGCCGACCTACTTCCCGGACTCGTGATCGACCGGTTCGGTACCCATATGATCATCCAGATCACGACCGCGGGGATGGAACGGTTCAAGGAAGAGATATTCTCCATCTTAAAGGAAGCATACCCCGGTGCGGTCCTGATCGAGAAATCATTGAATACATCCCGGGAAAAGGAGCAATTGGAGATCGTCAATCGGATCGTTACCCCGAGAGGATCGTCACAAAAGGAGATTGTGATCAATGGACTCCGCTTTCAGGTCGATTTCCTGAAGAGCCAGAAAACCGGTTTCTTCCTCGACCAGCGCGACAATTACCGACTGCTGGAGCAGATCAGCCGCGATCGACATGTCCTCGACGCTTTTTCCTATGCCGGGGCTTGGGGGTTACACGCCCGGAAATACGGCGCCCGCCGAGTCGATTTCCTGGAAATCTCCGGTGAATACCTGGCCCAATCCAGGGAAAATGTCATCCGCAACGACTTTTCTCCGGATGATTTCTGTTTCATCCAAGACGATGCCATCAAAAAATTGAAGGAGATGAGTGTGGCCGGTGAACTACGGGATCTGATTATCCTCGATCCCCCCGCCTTTGTCAAATCACGGGCAAAACTCCGGGAGGCCATGCGTGGATACAAGGAGATCAACCTGCGGGCCCTGAAAATGATCTCCCCGGGTGGATATCTGGTAACCTGCTCCTGTTCACATTTCCTCGGCCGGGACGATTTCATCCGCACCGTTTATGAAGCCGCTACCGACGCCGGTCGCCGCATCAAACTCATCGAATTTCGTTCCCAACCCTACGATCATGCCGTACTGCTTCCCCTTTTTCAATCCGATTACCTGAAATGCGCCCTTTTTTATATATATTGACCGGACGGGTAAATGATCAACAAAAATCGATATGTATTCGGCCCGGTCCCGTCACGCCGCCTGGGCATCTCGCTCGGTGTTGACCTGATCCCCTACAAAACCTGCAATTTGAATTGCCTATATTGCGAATGTGGCCCAACTACCCGCCACATCAATACAAGGGACCGGTTCGCCGATCCCCGGGAGGTATCGATTCAGGTCCGCGAAGCCGTACAAGCCGCTTCCCATATCGACCACATCACTTTTTCAGGATCAGGGGAACCAACACTCAGTATCGACCTGGGGACGATCATCCGTGAAATCCGAGGTTTCACCGGGGTCCCGATCGCCGTACTCACCAACGGCACCCTGCTCGATCGCCCAGACGTACGCAACGACCTGATGGATGCCGACCTGGTGCTCCCCTCCCTGGACGCGGCTACTCCCGAAACCTTCGCCCGGATCAATCAATATCATCCTGATCTGTGCATCGAAGTCATCATCGATGGACTCGTCCAGTTCCGCTCCGAATTTCCCAACCCTATCTGGCTGGAAGTCTTCATCCTCGAGGGGATCAATACTTCCGACCCTGAGTTGGACGCACTCCACGAGGCGATCCGCCGCATCCATCCCGACCGTGTCCAGCTCAATTCACTGGACCGCCCCCCCGCCTTCCCGGCGGTGGTCGCCGCGCCATTCGCCCTGCTGGAGCGGATCAGAGCACGCTGGGAGGATCTCCCTGTCGAGATCATCAAAAGGATGGAGCATCGCGGCGATGTGCCCCGGTACAGTCAAAACCTGGAAAACAGTCTGGTCAACGCCCTGCAGCGCCGTCCGATGACCCTGAAGGATCTGCAAGCTATATCAGGGATCGCCCCAGAAGAGATCCGTCATTATCTGGACATCCTGGAAAAAGAGAATCGGATCAAACCCATGGTCATGAACGGCGAGATTTTTTTTCAATGTCGCGACTGAAGAGGGAGAAGAGGCTTGATTTTTTTCTCGTTTTCAAGTAGAGTGATGCATGAATGAAATTCATATTCTAACCATCAATCCAGGTTCGACTTCCACCAAATTGGCTGTTTTCCAAGAAGATAGCCTATTATTCGGCCGGACCATCGCCCATACCACCGAAGAATTGTCCCCCTACAAACGATTGATCGACCAGTACCCGATGCGCAAAAAGGTCATTCTCGAATTTCTCAAGCAGAATAACTTCGATATCCGTACTCTTGCGGTCGTTGTCGGCCGCGGCGGCATTCTCAATCCACTTGAATCAGGAACCTATCAGGTAACTCCCGAAATGGTCGATTTTCTAAAAAATGCCCCCATGGAGCATGCCTCCAATCTGGGGGGCATCCTGGCTTCAGAAATCGCCCAGGAGATAGGCGCAAATGCGTTTATCGTCGATCCGGTGGTGGTCGACGAGATGGAAGAGATCGCCAAGATCACCGGTATCCCCGAGATCCGCCGCATCAGCATCTTCCATGCCCTCAATCAGAAAGCCGCAGCACGGGAGGCCTCAAGACAATTACAGAAAGAATACGAAGAGTGCCGGTTGATCATCTCCCACCTGGGTGGTGGAATCTCGGTCGGAGCACACCTGAACGGCCGGGTGGTCGACGTCAACAACGCCCTGAACGGTGACGGGCCCATGGCTCCGGAACGGGCCGGATCGATCCCCACCTTGAGCCTTGTGGAACTCGTTTTATCAGGGAAATACTCGCCTGTCGAAATCAAGAAGATGCTGACCGGCAAGGGGGGCATCGTCGCCCACCTGGGCACCAACGACCTCCGGGAAGTGGAAAAGAAATTCCTGGAAGGCTCCGACCCCAAGGCAACACTCGTTTATCGGGCCATGGCCTACCAAGTGGCCAAGGAGATCGGTTCCCTAGCGGTCGTGCTGGATGGAAAAATCGACGCCATCGTTTTTACCGGAGGAATCGCCTACGATAAATCATTCATCAAATTGATCGAGGACAAAGTCGCTTTTCTCGCCCCGATCATCGTCATTCCCGGCGAGGATGAAATGCGTTCGTTGTGCCTGGGTGGACTCCGGGTCTTGCGTGGTGAGGATAAAGTAAAAACCTGGCATCTATAATCCGAGGAGGTCGAACATGGAACCTATAAAGAAATTGAAAGAAATGGCGCAGTTGGTACGCTCAAAACCGACTGTCAAGATGTCGGTCGCCTACGCTCAGGATGACGACACCCTGTTGGCCGTGAACCGAGCCGTGCAGGAAAAGATCGTCGCAGCGATTCTCGTCGGCGATGAACCGCTGATCCGTGATTTGTGCAGGAAATTGAAAATCGATGCCGATCGCTTCGAAATCGTACACGAGCCCGACGAAAAGAAGAGTGGTGAACGCGCCGTTCGCTTGATCGTCGAGGGAAAGGCCCAGATATTGATGAAGGGATTGATCTCTACTCCCTATTTCCTGAAAGCCATATTGAACAAGGATTTCAATCTGCTGGGCAAAGATGCCGTCCTCTCCCATACCAGCGTCATCGAAGTCCCCACCTATGATAAATTGTTGATCGTATCGGACGTGGCCATGATCCCCTATCCCGACTTGAACCAGAAGGTCCAGATGATCAATTACAACATCGCCATCGCCAAGAGATTGGGTATCGATCAACCCAAGGTGGCACTGGTCACCGCCAATGAAAAGGTTTCCGACAAGATGCCGCCAACCATCGATGCCGCCATCATCTCAAAGATGGCCGACCGCAAGCAGATCAAGGGGGCAATCGTCGATGGTCCTCTGGCCCTTGATGTGGCCATCTCCAAGCACGCCTGCGAGGTGAAGGGGTTGAAATCACCGGTGGATGGATATGCCGATATCCTGATCTTCCCCAATATCGATGCCGGAAATGTATTCTACAAATCGACGACCTTACTGGCTCGAGGATGTCTGGCCGGCATCGTCACCGGAGCGCCTTTCCCGGCCATCCTGACCTCGCGGGCCGACGACGACGATTCAAAATTCTATTCGATCGTCCTGGGTGCAGCTCTGGCCTGATCCCCTTTCCCTTTGAAATCGCGCACCATCACTACGCAGTGTAGATCTTTGTCGGTACCTGGTAATACATCTCATAGGGATTTAGACTGGATAAGCGAACGTAACTTCATCCATCGATATTTGGAATGATCAGCGTTTCTTTTTTCTTTTTTTCAGTTTTTGCGCCATGCCGTCGGTGACCACGTAGAAAGCCGGCACTACGACCAGTGACAGAAGTGTGGAGAGGGTCAAGCCGCCGATGACGGCAATGGCCATGGGCATGCGAATCTCCGATCCCGGGCCAATGCCGAGGGCGGGAGGGATGGCAGCCATGAGGGTGGCGATGGCGGTCATCAAAATGGGGCGCAAACGGATCGGGCCCGCTTTTTCCATCGCCTCGCGAGCGCTCGAACCGGTCTCCTTAAAATGGTTGGCATAATCGACGAGGATGATCGAGTTCTTCTTGACGATCCCCATCAACAACAGCAAGCCGATCATACTGAAGACATTCAGACTCTGACCCATGATCAGGAGGGCGAAGGCAGCGCCGGCGATCGAAAGCGGCAGGATCGTCAGCACCGTGACCGGATGGATGTAGGAATTGAACTGGGCGGCAAGGATCATATAAGCGATGACGATCCCCATCCACAATGCAAAAAATAGCGATGAGAATGATTCCCGAAAGGCAACCGAAGCTCCGCCAAGGACAATGCGGTATCCGACAGGAAGCTTGGTTCCGAGCTTCTCCACGGCCTGGAGAACCTCCTGCTGGGCATGGCCGGGTGCGACATTGGCGAAGAAGGTGATGGCCCGTTCCCGGTCCCGTCGGGTGATCGTCTGCAGGGCAGGTCTTTCCAAATAGGTAACAACGGAGGACAGGGGCACCAATTTTCCGTCCTGAGCCCGCAATTGAAGCTGGGCGATATCCTCGGGCCGGGATCGCTGACTGGCCAACAGTTTCATACGGACATCGATGCGCCGCCCCCCCGAGGAGTATTTTCCCACCCGTACTCCTCCCACCAGGGCGTTGAGCGTGACGGCCACGTCATCGATGGAAATACCGATATCGGTGGCCCGGGCCCGATTGGGAATGACCTGCAGTTCGGGCATACCGAGCCGGTAATCGGAATCGAGATCGATCAACAGTCCGGAAGCCGACAACACCCGCATGATCTCCTGGCTGCGCTCCACCAACAAATTCCATTCCGGTCCGCGCAGGGAGAACTCTATCGGGAATCCCCGTTGCGCCGTGAATCCCTGCTGGGACAGATCCTGGATCACGACCCGGATGCCGGGAATTTTATTCAATTCCCTCCGAATCACGGCTGTAAATTCATCCATGGATCGCTTTCTTTCGCCGGGGGGAACCATGGTGACATATAGCATCGCTGAGTTGATCCCACCGCCGCCGAAGCCGCCACCGATCGATCCGAAGATTCGGGTCACTTCCGGCTGGGCCTCCAGCCAGTCTTCGACCTTTTTCACCAACCCGTCGGTCTCATCCAGGCTCGATCCCACCGCGGTCTGGATGCGCAACATGGTCAGACTCAGATCCTGGGAGGGGACAAATTCAGAGGGGAGGAAGCGAAAGACAACCAGGGACAAGGCGAACAACACCAACGCGCCGCAGAGGATCAGTCCCGATCTCTTGAGCGATTTTCCCAGCACCCGCGCATAGGTTTTTTCCAGCTTCTGGAACATCCGGTCGACCCATAAGCCGATCCGATTCCGGCCTTCACGGGTGACTTGGAGGAACTGAGCACAGCGGGCCGGGGCTAATGTGACCGCCTCCACGTAGGAGAGGAGTACGGCCAGGCAGAGGGTGATACCGAACTGGAGGAAAAACTTGCCGATGACTCCGGTTATGAAGATTACCGGCAAAAATATTGCCACGACCGCCAGGGTGGCGGCCAGAGCGGCGAACGCGATCTCCTTCGTCCCCTCCATGGAAGCCTGCACCAATCCCTTCCCGCCCTCGGCGTGACGGTAGATATTTTCCATCACCATGATAGCGTCGTCGACGACGATCCCCACGGCCAGGGCCAGGCCGAGCAGGGTGAAAGTATTGAAGGTATACCCCAGGAAATAGATGACGGCGATAGTGCCCAGAAGGGACATGGGGATGGCCAGGATGACGTTCAATGTCGAGGAAATGGATCCGAGAAACATCCAGCAGACCAGAGCGGTCAGGATGACCGAGAGGATCAGTTCGAGCTGGATTTCCTTGACCGATTCCTCGATGAAACGGGTGGAATCGAAATTGACGCCGACGCTCATCCCCTCGGGAAGGTTTTTACCGAAATCAGCCAAGGCCTTGCGCACCTTTTTGGCGACTGCCACGGCATTGGCCCCACGCTGCTTCTTGATGCCAATCCCCTGGGCCGGCGAACCATTGACCCGTTGCAGACGGCGGACATCCTCGAAGCCGTCCTCCACCAGGGCGATATCTTCGAGATAGACCAACGCCCCAGCCGATTTCCGTACAACGATGGAACGGAGTGTTTCTAGGTCGATCGCCTCTCCGAGGATGCGGACGTTCAACTCCCGACCAACCGTCTCGATGCGCCCGGCCGGCACTTCCACATGTTCCCGTATCAGGGCGGAGGTGATGTCACGGACGGTTACTCGGCGTTCATCCATGCGCGCGGCATCGAGCCAGATGCGCACATTGCGTTCCAGGCCGCCGACCATCAATTCCCCGACCCCCGGGATGGTCTGCAGTTTTTCCTTGAGCCGGTAGCGGGCGAAATCGCTAAGAACCCGCTGCGGATAAGGTCCGGACAGAGAGACGAACATGATCGGCTGGTCCTCGGGGTTGCTCTTGGATATGGTCGGCGGTTCCATATCCCGGGGCAGCCGCCTCTGGACCTGGGAAACCTTTGACTGAACATCCTGCATGGCGATATCGATGCTGCGGGCCAGATCCATTTCCAGGGTGATCGAGGCGCTCCCCTGCCGGCAGGCCGAGGTGATGGTGCGGATCCCCTCCACCTGAATGAGGGCTTCCTCCAATGGCTCGACCACGTCGTTTTCCATGACCTCAGGCGCCGCTCCCTCCCAAGTGATGGAGACGGAGATATTCGGCATATCGACATCGGGGAACTGAGAAATCCCGATCCGGCCGGCAGCGACGATCCCGAAGACGATGGTGGCCGCCATCAGCATCCAGGCGACCACCGGTTTTTTAACACAGACTTCGGTGATTTTCATGATCGCCGTTCCTTATTGACCTACCGGTTTCGCTACCGTTGTCGTTTTCTCTCCAGTGCGGCTGACTACCACCGTGTAACCGGTCTTCAGTGCTTCGGCTCCGCGGATGACCAGTTGTTCGCCAGCTTTGAGCCCATCGGTCACTTCGACCATGCCGTCCAGGGTTCGCATACCCAACCGGATGATCCGTTCCTGGGCCTTCCCGTTCTCGACGACATATGCGAGAAATCCCAACTCACTGGGACGTATGGCGGTTTGCGGGATCATCGGTGCCGGATGCCCGTCACTGATGGGCAGCCGGACCTGAGCGAAAGATCCGGGGCGGAGTTGGTCCTGCCGCTTATCGCTTACCTCGGCGGTTATCGCCACCATGCGGTTGCTCTCGTCGGCGGCTGTGGCCACGTGGATGAGTTTGGCCTCGTATTCATCCCGGCTCGATCCGACCCGGAACAGGATTTTCATTCCCGATTTCACCCGCGAAGCCTGGGACTCGGGAATCTGGAAACGGACCAGCAGGGGATCGCGCCTCACTAACGTGGTCAGGGTCGTTCCAACCTGGACGTATTGGCCGGTTTGGACGGTCCGTGTTTCGATCAAACCGGAGGTGGGGGCGCGGACAATGGCATCGCGCAGGTTTAGCTTGGCCTGGTTGAGAAGCGCCTCGGCCTGAGCGGCGTCGGCATTGCCTAAACTGACCTTCGTTCGCCAGGTTTCGATCTCTTCGCCGGGGATCAAACCAGGGGTTTTGGCGATGACCGCTTCCCGGCGTTTCAATGCTGATTCGGCATCGGCACGTGCAGCGAGGGCTTTTTCATAGGAAGCTTGCGCCGATTCAACCGCCAGGCGGAACCGTTCCGGTTCAATCTCCACCAACACCTGTCCGGCCTGGACCCGCGTTCCCTCCGAAAAAAGCACCCGTTCCACCACTCCGGCCACCCGAGTGGTGATCTGTACCTTTTCGAAGGCTTCCACCGAACCGACCGCATCCAGGGAATAGGTGACAATCTGATTCCTTACCAGACTCACTTCGACGGGAAAGGCGAGGCGGGCTCGTCCACCCGTACCGGAAGCGGCTGCCGGACGGGATCCGGTTTCTCCTTTTTTCCCGCTGCAACCTGACACGATCAAGGAAAGCACCGCCAAATACCAGAGTGATTTTGTACCCAGTCTATGGTTGATCATTGTTTCTTCTCCATGGCGATTGGATCATACCCAAGGGCCGCTCGCAGATTCAAATAGGCGATCGCCAGTCCGACCCGAACCTGGGCAACGCCAACTTCCGCTTCGAACAATCTGATATTGGCATCGGCCAAGTACAGGACACCGGTCAAACCTTGATTGTATAGCTCGACCGTCTCTGCGGCGTTCTTGGTGGCGACTTCATGGGCGAGTTCAGCCTGTTTCATGGTTGCCCGTTGATTATCCAGACTGATTCGGGCATCTTGGATCTCCAGGTCGCTGCGACGAAGGGCCGATTGCAGATTCAACTCGGCGATTTTAACCAAGGCGCTCCGTTCCCGGGAATCGGTCAGGCGCCGCATCCCGTCGAAGATCGGCCAACTCATGCTGAGCCCAAGGTTCCAGTTGGTAGAGCGACCGGTCAGACCAGCCTCGTTGGTGTACCGGTATTGCCCGGTGAACGCCAGTGTCGGGAACCAGCGCAAGATCGTTTCCAGACCTAAGCTTTTAACGGCTTTCAGTTGAAATCGGAGGGCATTCAGGTCGGGCCTTCTTCCCTTTGCCGCCTCATTGGTTTCCGTTTCCAGAGAACTGCGATTGCGGGTCGATTGGATCAGCCATTCTGGAAAAACCAGAGGGGATTTCACTGGGATACCAAGCAGATACCCCAGTTGGAGTCGCGCCGTCTCCGCCTCCCCACTCAATTCGGTGAGGGTTTTTTCGGCGCTGGCCAGTTCCAGCTCGGTGCGGGTCACGTCATTGACCGAGACCAGTCCGGCTTCAAATCGGGTCCGGGAGGCCTCCAGCGTCCGTTGCGCAAGAACAAGCCGTCTTTGCGCGGCTTCGACCATCTGATCGACGGTGACGGTCATCAGGAAGGCGGAAGCCGCCTCGAAGGAGAGGCGGCGCTTGCTCTCGATGGCGTTCTGCCGTTCGGCGTTCTGCTCGTTGTGTGCCTGTTGGACTCCCGGAATTACGGTTGAATCGAACAGTATCCAGTTCAACGAGATATTCCCGGCAATGGCATTGAGGCTCTGGATGGTAATCTGCTGGCCGTTGAACTCCCGTTTCACCTCAAAAGGACGTCGGGTGAGCGTCCCGTTCAGGGAAACGGCCGGAAAAAAATAGGCTCGGGCACGGGCCAATCTGGCATTGGCGGCCCGCAATTGTTGATCGGCGATCAGCGAGATCTCGTTGCGGCTTAAGGCCGTCTGTATAGCGCTCGCCAATGTAAGTGGTTCTTCCCTCTGCTGGGGAAAAACAGAAACGGTCAGGGGCAAAGCGAAAAGGGCCAAGTACCATCCGACCGTCTGAAAAAGGCGGGGGCAGTTTTTGGGTTGTTTCATAGCTACCTCGGAATCGAATCAACCGGGTCACCTGATTCAAGACTATTATTATAGTTCGGATTCTGATCTGAAGCAACGGTTTTTTGATTTTCCCCGCCTTCTCCTTCATGATGCGAATGCCTTACCGGTGATAGCGTCTCTGAATCCGTTCCGGTACTGGGGCCAGAGCACCATAACCGGCCTGGGGAAAGAGGTCCAGATGAACCGGCTGGCGTTGATAAAGCAGGGCCGATCCCGATACCTGTGATGACGAAATTTCGACGGCCACTCCCAATCCCACCGTCACGATTTTCTGGATGCGGGATCGTTGAATGGCCTGGATGAAAGAGCGAGTCTCCTCATGATCCTGAATACTGTTTTGAACCCCTTGTCGGCTGATCGCCTCGACGATATAGGAATCGAGCAGCTTTTTCCATAAAGCTTTGAACAAGCGTCTCTCGGCAAAGAAGTCGGCGGCCAATACCGTTCCATCGATCAGAATGACCACTCCTGTGGCATCGGGAAAGCTGTTTGGCAGATTACCGAAAACCGAACGATATGGATCAGCCTGATTGTGGAAGCGATCGGAACGGAAACTGGCAGAAAGTGATTGCGTTGGCGCCTCGGCGGCCATCTTGGCATTGGTCTCTGAGACCGATTCCCATACCGAATCCTGTCTTTTCAAAGATTTGGCCGCTTGGCGGACGGCGATATTGGCCTGTTTTCCTTCACTGTAGAAAGCTTCGGATTCGGGGTGCCAGCGTCCCTGCTCCACGCAAAAAGCTTCTACAATCAGTTTTCCACTGGGGGCCGGGACCAGGATATCTTGCTGCAGAATCCGGTCCTGCTTGGACCCGCGCAGTATTTCGCCGGCCATGATGAAGACCGGGTTTTTTCCATGATTCTCGACCGTCAGACGATTGACCTCACCGGAGGCATTCAGTTCACTGATGCGCAACACTCCCCTTTTTACCGCCTCATCGAGAGTCAAAAGCCCAGCCGATTTTTCCGTCAGCAAGCGGCAGTTGACCGGAACCACTCGCATATTCCCGTAGGCCAAGCTTTCCTGAAACCGGATTGCTGCAGCCGTCTGTTTGACGATGACCGATGCATCGACCGTTTCATTCCCGATCCCGCTCATCCCAAAAAGAAAAAGTACGGAAAGCATGGCTGCCAGGGCGATCTTCCTTTGGCAAAACATCATTCCAACTCGAATTTTCACCATACACCTCCATGAAATTAGATTCATGGAGTTCTACGCGGAACCAATCAGAAAGTAACATTGCTGTTCAAAACCGGCTTTGCGAGTTCAGTTCTGAAGGTATGGCTATTTAATCACCTCGATCTCGACCTGTTGGTTCTGCAGGCCAAAATCCAGTGTGGCCAGAAAAGCGGAAAAATCACCCGCGTTCGGCAGTTTTTCCCCCGGAAGTATCCGGACAGCGAGGTTGCGTCCATTTTTCTTGGCATGCATCATCCCCAGGTCGGCCAGGGTGACCAGGTGGTCGAAGTTCAACCATCCGGGGCTCCCCGGGTAGAACGGGAAGGCGGCAAAACCGATCGAACAGGTTTTATACAGATAACCATCGGATCCGTCTTCCAGTTTGAATTCCATCACCTCGATCTTGTCCTTCAGTTTCTTGGCGAACGTCCCGAGAAATTCAGGATCCGCTTTTTTCAAAACAACGAGGAATTCTTCTCCTCCCATCCGGACCACCACGTCATCCTCGCGAATGGAGTTACAAAGGAGATCGGACAATTGCATCAGGAAACGATCACCGACTTCATGACTGTGGGCGTCATTGACCGCCTTGAAATGGTCGATGTCGATCATGTAAACCCCATAGGCAGTGCTCAAGGTGCTGTCTTTGCGACGGTGGGGGTGATGTAACAGAAACTGCTTGGAGTTGATAAAGGAAATCAATTCCTGTTTGAGCACTTCGGCAATGAACCGACGGTTGCGTAGGCCGGTCAGGGGATCCCGCAGTGACATCTCCCGGAGTTCCTGAGTCCGCAGTGCAACCAGTTTTTCCAATTCGGTCTTACGCTTCTTCAACCCCCGCACCCGGTTTTGATAGACGATGAACAGGGTAAGAATCGACAACAGGGAGGAGACGAGGATAAACCACCAGGTTTTCCAGAATGGGGGCGATATATAGATTTTCAGCTTCTTTTCGGTCGTACTCCAGACACCATCGCAATTGGCCGCTTTGATCCGCAATGTATACCAACCGGGATTGAGGTTTGTATAGGTGGCATACGGCCGCAGCATGTCGGTCTCGTTCCACTGCCGGTCGAACCCTTCCAGGAAATAGGCCAGTCGGTTCTTTGCAGGAGCCACGTAGTGCAACCCGTTGAATTCGAAGGTCAGCATCGAATCCCGATAGGAGAGCGCGATCTCATCCATATCGCCGATCGGTTTCGTCAATGGTGAACCAGGCCCCGGCCGAATCGAACGGTTGAAAATCTTCAGGTCCTCGATCACCACCGAGGGTGGATGAGGGTCATCCTGGATTTCCTCCGGCATGAAAGTCGTCAACCCCTTGATTCCCCCGAAGTAAAGCCTGCCGCTCGCCTTAACACGATAATAGGAAAAGGAATTGAATTCGTTGATGATCAATCCGTCAGCGTCGGTAAAACTGCGGAATGTCTTAGTGACAGGGTCGAAGCGACACAGGCCGCGGTTGGTCGAGATCCAGAGCTTCCCCCCTCGATCCTCGCAGAGACCGTAAACCACATCGTTGGGCAGGCCTTGATGGGTGGTGAACCGCTCAAACTTCCCGGTTCTCCGGTCAAGGCGGTTCAACCCGCCTCCATAGGTTCCGATCCACAGCTCTCCGGACCGGGTTTCCAGGATCACAGGAATCCGATTGTGGCTCAAGCTGCCTGTGTCTTTCGGATCATTTTGAAAATTGCGCCAATTTTCCGTTCGGGGGTCGTATGAAAACAACCCGTCTTCGGTGGATCCGATCCAATAGAGTCCGGTCCGATCCGGAACCACTTGGTTGATATCCACCGCCTTGTTGCTCTTCTGAGGCTGAAGTGAAAAGGGTCGCAGGTCTATATAGCGATTGATCCGGGTGTGCGTGTCGTACTGGTTCAATCCATCGTTGGTGGCCGCCCAGAGTATGCCGTCCGACGACTTGTACAAGCCATAGATCGACCGGCCGCGGAAACCGGGAATCTGCAGGGGACGGAGGATTAAACGTCGTTGATCGAATTGGAACAGCCCGCCGTTGTTCATTCCAATCCAGAGTAAATCACTGGGAGCGTCGGAATTCGGACAGATCGCATACACGGTCGGCACCTCGGAATCAAAAAAGAAGGCGTTGTTTTCACGCAACGGAATGGGCACCCATGGCGGCCTCGTGAAAGAAAAATGTCGCCAGGTTTCTGTTTTCGGATTATACTGGTCCAGCATCCCCTCACCGCCCACGTACACCATGCCTTCACTGTTCTCATAAACGCCGCGGACGAATTCGAATCCCAAGGAATTGACATTGACGGGATCGTGGGTGTAATTGACAAACCGCTTCGCCTTCAGGTTGCATTTGTTGATGCCGGTGGTGGAAGCTCCCACCCAAAGGATATCGGTATCATCCACATAGATGCTGCTCACAGAATTATGTGTCAGAGTGGCCGGTATGCGGGGGTTGGAACGGATAAAAACCTGCTCACCGGTGCCCTGGTTGAGAAAAGCGATCCCATCCTGAAGACCGGCCCAGACGTTCCCGTGGGAATCGATACTGAGGCAGCGGATCCGGCTCGTCGATTCGCGGAGCAGGACCCGGGTTACCACGCCGGACTGGGGGTCCAAACGGCTGATCAGGCCCCGGTCATGCCCGATCCAGATAGTCCCGTCGGGTGCAATGGAACCGCAATTTGTGACGTCGCTCGCCAGAGTTCCCTGATCAGCGGGATCGGAGCGTGCGGAACCGTTGGCACCGGTGACTGCACCCACCTTCAGCAGGCCGCGATCGGCGAGTCCGGCCCAGACGGTTCCCTGCCGATCGGCGAGAACAAAGCTGATCGTGGGTATTTGTCCCGACGGTTCGGGGCAGAGATCGGTTTGAATATGTTCGAAACGGTTGGTTCCAGGGGGAAGGCGATCCAACCCACGATCGGTTGCGATCCAGAGATTTCCCCGCGGATCCATGCACAGAGAAATGATTACATCGCTCCCGATGCTCCCGGGATCACCGGGGTTGTGGCGAAAATGGGTGAATCGTTCGGCTCTCCTGGCGAAGTGGTTGAGACCCCGCCCGCTGGTTCCGATCAACAGGTTTCCCGATGCGTCTTCGATCAGGGCTGAAACGGAATTGTTGCTGAGGCTGTTGGAATTGCCGACTTGAAACCGGTAGACGGTGAACTTTCGCCCGTCATATCGATTCAATCCATCGAAAGTAGCAAACCACATGAATCCGTCCCGATCCTTGAGGATGAGATTGACACTGTTTTGTGACAACCCATCCTTCCCTCCAAGGTAGGAGAAGATGAGATCCTTGCGATAGGCGGAAAGGAAAGCGGGCAGGAAAATCAGAAACCATATGATGAAGCAGGGATTTTTTTTTGATCGGTGGAAGTCTTCCATGGGAAACCTCCTTGGAAAGAAACAAAACAGAAATATGGTAGATCAGTCAAATTTTCAATAAAAAAAAGGAACCACCCATAGATTACCGACGATCCTTCAAACTCGGCATCAAAATCCGGTTTAGTAAATTCTGTCTAGTCCTAGTCCTAGAATATCCGAATATGAAAGCCGACACCAAAGGTGACAGTAAAGTAATTGGCATTGATGGCCTGGAACAGGCTCATGCTTTCGATCCCGACCTCGAGATCAAGCGAAAGCGAGGCGAAGTTAGCGATGATCTTACCGGTATCGTATTCGACCCCGCATCCGGCTCCAAGCAGCAACCCGGTCTCCTCAATATAATACCCCCCATCGTATTCACCGCAGCTTTCCATACCCGCGATGCCATATCCATACAGATTGAAATGATTGATATAAAACGGTCTCACCAACCCGCGAATGGCATAGGCCTGGCGGTCCCCCAGCACTCCGATCAATCCTTCGGTGGCGATCGCCGGTGTCCAATCGATCATGGCACTGATCCCCCAGCAATTCCAGGTGATCCGCTGAAACCCGATTCCTATGCTCCCCCTGCCCAGACCCCGTTTATCAGCTCCAAACCCAACACCTGTGAATAAAACCAACATCAGGATACCCAGCCAACGATTTTTCATGAATTCCTCCTTGAAATGGTTTTTCATGTCGCAAATATTAAAGCAGGTTTGGTGCCAAAAAACTGATCCGGTCGGTCCGCTTCAATCGGTTCCTTTCAGCGCTTTCCTCTTTTTGCTTTTCCCTTTCAGAAAGGAGTGAATCTGACCGGCCATTCCCTCCTCATCGAGTTGATACAATTTCAGCAATTGGGAGCGGGAAGCCAGAGGCACGGTCTCGTCGGGAAGGCCGAGGATCAACAGGGAGTGGGCTATCCCATTTCTTCCGGCCAGCCACTGCCGGATGGAAGCACCGAAACCACCGACCTTTGACCCATCCTCGATCGTGATCCAGTGTTTATGTGTTCCGGCTAACGCGGTGAACATAGTTTCGTCAAAAGGTTTTAGGAAGCGGGCATTAACGACGGTCAGAGAGAGGTTCGCATCCCGCTGCAGCCGGTCGGCCGCCTTCAAGGCATCATAGGCCATGGGCCCTACTGCGATCAACACGGCGTCCGGTCCGGAACGGAGGATTTCCGCGGTTCCCGGCTTGATCTCACGAAGCTCTTCATCCATCGACACTCCCCGCGCCGGTTCCTTGGGGTAGCGGATGAACATCGGTTTATCCAATCGTGTTCCCGTATAGATCAAATTCTGCAGTTCGTTTTCATCCTTGGGGGCGGCGACCACCAGTCGGGGGACCGGCAGCAACAACGAAATATCGAATATCCCCTGATGAGTCGGGCCGTCTCCGCCCACCAAACCGGCCCGGTCAATGCCGACGACCCGCGGCAGGTTCATCAGGGAGATGTCGTGGATGACCTGATCGACCGCCCGTTGCAGGAAGGTGGAATAGATGCCGATCACGGGCAGCAACCCGCCCCGGGAGAGACCGGCGGCGAAATCGAATAAGTACTGTTCGGCGATGCCCACATCGAAGAAGCGGTCGGGGAACTGTTTTTCGATGATATCCAGACCGGTGCCCTCGGGCATGGCTGCGGTCAGAGCGATCAAGCGGGCATCGGAGGCCATCAGACGGGCCACAGTGCGACCGAACACCTCGGAATAGGAGGCTGTTTTCTCTTTTTTCAGGAATTTTCCATTCTGGATATCGAAAGGGTGGGAAGAATGGTAGGAACTGGGATTCTCCTCAGCCGGTACGAATCCTTCCCCTTTCCGCGTCACCACATGCAGTAACACAGGGAAATCGTATTTCTTCGCCTCTTCGAATTCCTTGATCATTTCGGGTAGGTCATGGCCGTTGATGGGGCCGATATATTTGATGCCCAGTTCATCGAATAGAGAGCCGGGAACCATCATGGTACGAGCCAGTATCTCAATTTTCTTAGCCATTTCGAACATCGATTTGCCGACGCCAGGGATCGATTTCAGCAGGTTCTGGATCATCTCCTTCAGGCGGATGTAGGGGCGGCCGTGAACCATCAGGTTCAGGTGTTTGGAGATGGCACCGACATTGGGGGAAATCGACATCTTGTTGTCGTTTAAGACGATAATCAATCTGGGCTTGAATTGGCCGATGTGGTTGATGGCTTCCAAAGCCACTCCTCCTGTAAGAGCTCCATCACCGATCACGGCGGCGATGTGGAAATCGGCCCCGGACCTGTCCCGGGCGACGGCCATACCCGCTCCCAGAGCCAAGGAGGTCGAAGCGTGCCCAACGTTGCAGGAATCATGCTCGCATTCACTTAGGTCGGGGTACCCCATCAATCCTCCCTGGGTGCGAATGGAAAACATCCGTTCCCGTCGACCGGTGAGAATCTTGTGGGTATAACACTGGTGTCCGACATCCCAGACAATCTTGTCTCGGGGGCTGTCGAAAACCCTGTGCACTGCAATGGTCAAATCGACCACTCCCAGGTTGGAGGAGAGGTGACCGCCGTTTTTCGATACCACCTGAATGATCAGTTCACGGATTTCCCCCGAAAGCGACTTCAATTCATCGATCGACAATTGTTTCAGGTCATCGGGGCCCGAGATTCGTTCCAAAATTGCCATCAAGAACTCCTGAAAACCATTTTGCGGAATAAATACAGCAAAGGCGGATGAGTGATCCCCATTCGCTCCAACCGCTCCATGGCTGTCCGATAGTACTCGTTCACCCAGGCTTGCACCTGTTCGACGCCGAAATAGACAGCCGCATTTGGGCTGGAATTGCCCGAATCCTTCCGCAGTTTTTTGCCGACCTCCTGTTCATTGCCCGTGATATCGAGGAGATCATCGGCCATCTGGAATCCGATCCCGATGGCTTGGCCGGATTCAGCCAACCAATCCAGCCTTTCCCCTTCCAAGGGAATAATCCGGGCAGCAGCAAGCAGTGTTCCGGTGATCAGTTCGGCTGTCTTCATGCGATGGATATCAGGGATCTGTTTCCGATCGCCCCGAAATTCCAGGTCCAACGCCTGTCCGCCAGCCATGCCGGCGACTCCGATGCTGCGAGTAATGATGCGGACGATGGCGGACGCCGTAGCTCCATCCACCGGTGCGCAGACGATTTTTTCGAAGGCCATGGTCAACAGAGTATCGCCGGTGAGTAAGGCCATAGCTTCATTGAAACGGCAGTGAACGGTGGGATATCCGCGTCGGAGATCATCATCGTCCATGCAGGGCATATCGTCATGAATGAGCGAATAGGTATGGATGATTTCGATGGCGGCGGCGATATCGACAAAAGTCAGGGCATCTCTGCCAAGGGCATCCAGCAAGGTCAGAAACAGCAGCGGTCGCAATCGCTTGCCTTTGATGGCGAGCGCGTAATGCATCGCCTCTTCCAGGGTGGATCTCTGCGGATCGATCCCAGTCAGCATGCTCTCGTTGACGGCTTGGGTGTACCGGTCAAGAATCTCCATGGTCCTCTTCCATATCGAAGTCGGTCTCTTCCATCTTGGCATCCCCGGACTGATGAAGGATTTTCACTTTTTTTTCAATCGTATCCAGCTCCTTCTTCATACCGGAGGCGAGCGTCATCCCTTCCTGATAGAGATTGAATCCTTCCTGTAATGGAATTTCGGGGCTCTCCATGCGGCTGACGATCTCTTCAAGGCGCTTCAGAGCTTCTTCAAAAGAAGGTTTCACTGCTTTCGTTGATTTCATGATCCACCTCCCGAATGAGTTTGCGCGACGATGGCTTCACTGCTGCCACGGTGAAAACGGATATGCAACCGGTCTCCGGATTTCAGGGTTTCGGCTTCCCGAACAATGGAGTGATCCGTACGAGTGACCAGCGCATACCCCCGGGATAGGATTCGGTCCGGATCGAGGGTTTCCAGCTTGGCCATGAGCCGGTTGAAAGTCTGTGTCCGGGAAAAAACCAGTATTTGCATGAATCGCTGCAAAGAGAAGTCAACATTGTCGAACTGTTGGCCGATTTCCAGCAGTCGTCTGGGGAATCGGGTCAAGCCCGATTCGACCAAAGCCTTCATCACCGTACCACGCCGTTGCGCCAACAGGCTTTCCATTGCATAGACGACCCGCCTAGCCAATCGATCGATGCGGCCGAAGAATTCTTCCTTGGTCCCAATGACGATTTCGGCGGCTGCGGAGGGTGTGGCGGCACGGAGGTCGGCGACGAAATCAGCGATAGTAAAATCGATCTCGTGTCCGACCGCCGAAATAACCGGGATACGGCTGTTATAGATACTCTCGATAACCGGTTCTTCGTTGAAAGCCCAGAGATCTTCGTAACTACCGCCGCCGCGGCCGACGATCAGGACATCGACTGGTTTTTTGGTTTCGCGGTTAAAGTAATCAACACCCGCGGCAATCTCCAGGGAAGCCCCTTCCCCCTGAACCCGCGCCGGGTAGATGATGATTCCGATCTCGGGAAATCGCCGGTGCAATACCCGGATGATATCCTGGACGACCGCACCCGTGGGGGATGTCACCACCCCGATGCGCCTTGGGAGCATGGGAAGTTTTTTCTTGCGTTGCGGATCGAAGTATCCTTTTTCCTGATATAGTTTCTTGAGTTGTTCGAGGCGGGCGAATATATCACCGATTCCCTTGAGACGGATTTCGGAAGCGATGATCTGGATTTCCCCACGGGGGGCATAAAGCGATACCGATCCCGAAACGATTATCTGTCGGCCATTTTCCAGTTTCTTCAAAGAGGAGCGGGACAAGGCCGATCGAAACATGACCACCCGGATGGAGGCGGTTGCATCCTTCAAGTTGAAATAGAGGTGGCCCGAATTGGCTAGAACCACGCCCGAGGCTTCACCCAGCACCGTGATCCAGACAAACCGTTCCTCCACCGACTGTTTCAGTAACTGATTGAGTTCGGTCACTGAAAGCGGAGCGGATTCAGGCAAGCTGTTGCTCAAAGGTGGATTCCCATAGTCGAACCGCCTCGATGCGGACAGCACGATGATCGCGGGTGTCGATATCCACCATGGTCATATCCAGAACCAGATTACCCTTGGCGACTTCCATCTTTTTCCCGATGCCAGTGATAAACCGGGGGATGATATTCTCCAGATCCATGCCGATGACCGAATCGGCGGAACCGGTCATACCCACATCGCTCTGAAACGCTGTTCCCTTTGGGAGGATCCGGCAATCAGAGGTGGGAACATGGGTGTGCGTCCCAAGCACAGCGGCCACACGCCCATCCATGAAAAATCCCATAGCCATTTTCTCGGCGGTCGCTTCGGCATGAAAATCGATGATGACTATTTCCCCGGGATGGGAAGCGATAAAAGCATCGATCCGGGTGAAGGGGTTGTCGACGACCGGATCCATGAATACCCGTCCTTGGAGATTGATCACGAGAGCCGTCTGCTGATCAGGACCCCGAAACCGGTAACAGCCGTTCCCAGGTACCGATTCGTGGTAATTGAGGGGGCGCAGGATACGAGGTTCGTCCGCCAATAGTTGCAGCGCCTCCTTCTTGTCCCAGATATGGTTGCCGCCGGTGATAGCATCGATCCCCGCCTGGAACAACTCCTCAGCGGTTTTTCGGATGATCCCCAAACCACCGGCCGAATTCTCGCCGTTGGCGATCACCAGATGGGGACCAAATCGGCGGCGAATCGCGGGCATTACTCGCTGTACCATATCCCGCCCGGGGCGGCCGATGACATCGCCGATGAGAATGATCCGCAATTGATTATCGGGCATATTCAATGGCTCGTACCTCGCGAATGACGGTAACCTTGATCTGACCAGGATATTCCATTTCTTCCTGGATTTTCTTGGCGATATCCTTCGATATGAGGAAGGTCCTATTGTCATCCAATTCATTGGCATTGACGATCACCCGGACTTCCCTCCCCGCCTGCAGTGCGAAGGCCTTGCTGACCCCGGCGAACGACTTGCTCAACTCTTCAAGACTTTCCAACCGCTTGATGTAGGTTTCTAGGATTTCCCTCCGGCTTCCGGGGCGGGCGGCGGAAATGCTGTCAGCGGTCTGCACCAATACTGCTTCCACCGACTTGAATTCGGTATCCATGTGGTGGGAGGCGATGGCATCCTGAACCGCGACCGATTCTCCGAATTTCTTTGTCAATTCGACCGAAATCGACGTATGAGTTCCTTCGGTTTCGCGATCGATGGCCTTGCCGATATCATGGAGTAGGCCGGCCCGCTTGGCGGTATTGACGTTGGCACCGATTTCCCTCGCCAGCATGGCCGAAATCATCGATACCTCCTTGGAATGCTCGAGGATATTCTGACCGTAGGAGGTGCGGAACTTCAATTTCCCCAGATAAAAATACAATTCCGGATTGAGATCGCGGATCCCCAACTCGAGTACCACATTCTCCCCTTCCTTGCGCAGATAAATGTCGAAATTGGTTTTGATCTTCTCGACCACCTCTTCGATGCGTACGGGATGAATGCGGCCATCGGCGATCAGGGTTTCGATCGTCTGCTTGGCGATCTCGCGGCGGATCGGGTCGAATGAGGAGACGAGAATGGCCTCGGGAGTGTCGTCTACAATGAAATCAACCCCGGTTGCATTCTCCAGGGCACGGATATTCCGCCCCTCACGGCCGATGATCCGACCCTTCATTTCATCGGACGGGAGATCAATGACCGTGACCGAGGAGGAGACGATATGATCGGTGGCGATACGCTGGACGGCGATGGAAATGACATTCTTGGCGATTTCACCGCTCTTTTCCTTGACCTCCTCCTCAATGGCTTTCAACCGTTGCGCGGCATCAAGGCGAGCATCACTCTCATACTGGCGGATGATCATCTCCTTTGCTTCCTGGACGGTCATTCCGGAAATCTTCTCCAGTTTTTCCTTCTGCTCGTCATACAATTTTGTGATCCGTCCCTTCAGGGTCTGGGCCTCTTCTTCCTGGGTCTGGATATCGCGTTCTTTTTTCTTGAGTTCCTTCTCCTTGTTGTCCAGGTTGATATAGCGTTTGTCGAGGTTCTCCTCTCGTTGGATGAGCCGTTTTTCCATCTGATTGAGCCGGTTCACTTTTTCGTTCTGACGCCGATTGTACTCGTTTTTCCACTCAGCGAATTCTTCCTTGAGTTCAAGTGAAACCTGTTTCTTGTGGTTTTCGGCTTCTTCCCGGTTGCGCTTTTCAATATCCTCTTTCAGGAGTTCAACCTTGCGGAATTCACCGACAAACAGCATCCGCTTCAGTGAAAACAGAAGAACTGCCCCAAGGGCGAATCCAGTCAAACCAATCAATATATCAGTCAACATAGCCGTTGCTCCTTATCAGGACGAGAACCGAATCGGCAATGAATCGTCCTCTCCCGGGGAAAGGAGAGTATCGATTCGGGCATAAATTTCATTCAGCTTCTGGTTCTCTTTTTTCAAGGCATGGAGATCCTGAGCGATATTTACCGCTACCAGTAATCCCAACCTGAACGAATCCAATTCGCTCATCCTGCTCTTGATTTTGATGAATTTTTTTTCAACAAACTCGGAAATTTCAAGGAATTCCTCTGAAGTGATCCCTTCACTCAGGTGAAAAGTAAAACTCTTCCCTAGAATTCGGACATCAACGGTGCGGGGCATCGTTTTCCAGGGTACTGATCATGTCGATCAAAGAGGAAATCCGTTTCTTGACTTCACCGCGTTCGACATCCCTTTGCTGGCCGTCCTGTTCGAATTCCTGTATCTTCGCCTTCAAATCCAGATTTTCTTCCCGAAGTTGTTTCATAGCGGTGACAAGTTGTCCAATCCGCTCTTCCAATTTATCGAATTCCTTGATGCTCATATTGCAGCTCCTATCTTTGCACCAATTTAAGACGATCGACCAATGTCCATACCAATTCCCGGTGCAAGGAATTGGCCTCCTCGGCGGTCAGTGTTTTTTCCCCGGAACGATAGGAAAAACTGATTGAAAATCCCACCTGATCGGCGGCGATCTTTTCTCCCTGATAGCGATCGATCAAATCGTATCCTGACAATTCGGCCGGTTTCACATCTTCAATGACCTGAACCAGGTCTCTGAAAGACTTGGTTCGATCGATCAGAAAGGAAAAATCGCGCTTGGTGGCCGGGAAGCGGCTCCAACTGATATAGCCGCGGGGGCGCCCTGTTTGCCTTAGGCGGTTGAACAACCATTCGGCTGCAAAAACGGGACTATCCAATCCCGATTGTATAACCTTATCCTGTTTGATCTGACCGATCAATCCGAGGTCTCCGGATTGGGTTGACAATCGGAAACAGCACTCCTCCTCGTAGAAGGGATGCTGATCCGGGATCAGGCGAAGCGGCCAACGCATCTTCCGAAACAAACTCTGCACAAGGGTAAGAAAAGTGGAAAAATCGAACGGTTGTTCATCTGTCCGCCAATCTTTCTTCTGAAATAACCCGGAAACCGCCATCGCCAGCAATTTTTCTTCGTGAATCTCCCCATCCGCGCAGTAAAACCGGTTGCCAAATTCAAAGACGGCCAGACGGGAAAAACCCTGATTGACATTGAATACCATGTTCCGCATGATGCCGGGCAGCAGGGAATTCTTCAGTTGAGAAAAATCTCTTCCCAGTGGATTCTTCAGTTCAATGACACCGGCATATTCAGGAAAGGAGAGGTTGTCTTCGGGTGCCTGAAACACGTAATTGACCATTTCAAAAAAACCATTGCCCGTCAGATGATGTCCGACCTCGATCTCCGCTTCACGCTCGGGATTGGTGATCATTTTTCGTGAGCAACCGGAAGGGAGTTGCGCGACCAGATGATCGTATCCGTAAATTCGGATGATCTCCTCGACCAGATCTTCGCGTCCGCTGAGATCGACTCGGAAGGGTGGAACCGTTACCTGCCAGCGGTTATCCTGATCGGTCAAGGTGAATCCCAATTTCGTCAGAATTTCACGACTGAGATGTTCCGGCAGAACGACTCCAGTCAAAGTGGAAGGGTAACTTTTATCCAGGAAGATCGTTTGAGGGGCATGCGGAAGTGGATAGACATCATCCAGATAGGTCACTTGAGGAGCTTGGCCGGTTTCCGCCTCGATAAGAGCCAATGCCAGCCCCATAGCCTCCATGGTCCCCTCGGGATTCATCCCCCGTTCGAATCGGTAGGATGCATCGGTTTTCAGTCCCAACTGGCGGGATGTCCGGCGGATCAGGTGAGGGTGGAAATAGGCACTTTCGATGAAGACATCGCAAGTGGAGTCGGATACGCCCGAATGGAGCCCTCCCATGACCCCGGCCAGAGCGACAGGCTTTTCCGCGTCGGCGATGACCAGGTGATCGGCATTCAACTCGATCTTCTTTTCGTCCAGAAGGATCAGGTCTTCACCTTTTTTCCCGCGGCGGATGACGACCTGCCTGCCAGTCAGGATTTTCAAATCGAAAATATGGATGGGGTGACCGCAGGTGTACATGACCAGATTGGAGATATCGACGATATTGCTGATGGAGCGAAGCCCGACCCGTTCCATACGCCTCTTCAGGGCCGCGGAAGACTCTTTGACCTTGATTCTGCGCACGATGCAACCGGAGTAACGGGGACAATCTGCCGGATCCTCGATGGTGATCGAAAACGGCTCGGGTTTGAGAGGTCGAACGATCTCCGGAAGGATACGGGGGCGAAAGGTAAGATCTCGGAAACGGGCCGCTATTTCCCGGCAGATCCCATAATGGGAGAGCCAATCGGGTCGATTGGGGGTGATCTCGATATCGAGGACCGGACCGGTGGGAGAAGAGATTATACTGTTCTCAATGCCGACGGTGAATAGGACCTCGGACAACTCCCGCTCAGTCAATTTCGTGGTGACGAATTCTTTCAGGTATTCACAATCGATTCTCATGGTCACCCCAACTGCTCGATCAGTCTGAAATCATTGTCGTAAAGCATGCGGAGATCGGGAACCCCATACTTGACGATGGTCATCCGTTCAATTCCCATGCCGAATGCAAAACCGGAATAGATATCAGGATTGATGCCGCAATTGCGCAGAACCTGGGGATGGACCATCCCCGATCCCAGTACCTCCAGCCAGCCTCGCCCTTTGCAAATCGGGCAGGAGTCGTTCTTTCCCTCGCAAAGAAAGCAGGAGATATAAACGTCGGCCGAAGGTTCAGTGAAAGGGAAAAAAGTGGGGCGGAACATCATGCGAATCGATTCTCCGAAGAACAACCGGAGAAAATGTTCCAAAGTGCCTTTCAGATGTGAAAAATGGATACCCTTGTCCACGAGCAATCCTTCGACCTGTTGAAACACCGGTGTATGGGTGGCGTCGGGATTGTCCTTGCGGAATGTCTTTCCGGGAGCAATGATCTGGATGGGTGGTGGGTGTGACTGCATATAGCGGATCTGTACCGGAGAGGTGTGGGTACGGAGGATCATCCCGTCATGATCAGCGATGAAAAAGGTATCATGCTCATCTCTGGCCGGATGGTTCAGCGGGACATTCAGGGCATCGAAATTGTTGACTTCGGTTTCGATTTCGGGACCGGCAGCGACTTCGTAGCCCATCTGGATAAAGATCGATTCAATCTCCCGGCGGACGAATGTCAGCGGATGCAAACGTCCCACCGGCATATCTGAGGGGGGAAGGCTGTAATCGATCCGGTTTTTTCCATCCTGTAACTGCGTCGCTTCGGCTTGTTGCAGAGCCGTTTCGATGAATACCCGGAGGCGGTTGATCTCCATTCCCAGGCCAGGTTTATCGGCACCGGGGACCTCCTTCAACCGGTTGTACAAACCGGTGACCAGACCTCGCTTGCGACTGAAATAGGTTTCACGGGTCACCCGGAGATCGCTGGCCGACTGAATCTTTCCGACTTCGGCGTTGAATGATTCTCTAACCTTCTCAATCTCCTGGGATAACAACTCCATCATACCAGTGGCTTGACTTTTTCGATGATGGATTGGAAAACGTCGGGTTCGCTGGCCGCGAGATTGGCGAGAACCTTCCGGTTGAGACGGATATCGGCCTGCTTCAGGCCGTAGATGAATCGGGAATAGCTCAGGCCGAAATCACGCACACCGGCATTGATGCGGACATTCCAAAGACGACGAAAATCACGCTTGCGATTTCGGCGATCACGGTAGGCGTACTGGAGGGCCTTTTCTACCGCTTCCTTGGCCGAGCGGTAATTGGTACTCTTGGTTCCCCAAAACCCCTTGGCGAGACCGAGTATTTTTTTTCGACGTAACAGTTTTTTATTGCCACGTGTGACTCTGGGCATATTTTCCTCCTAATGAGTCTTCAGGCGTATGGAAGCAGATTTTTGATCCGCTTGTGTTCTTCCGGTACAACGATGGTGGGTTGCTTGAGATTCTTCTTGCGCTTGGCGCTTTTCTTGGTGAGCAGGTGGGAGCCGAAGGCTTTTCGGCGCATGATCTTCCCGGTCCCGGTCACCTTGAATCTCTTGCTGGCACCTTTATGAGTCTTGAGCTTTGGCATCTTTTCCTCCTTTTTTCGCTCCGATCAATATATGGCAATAGAAATTTTCCCGTTTGGGCGGTGATTCGATTTCGGACACTTCCTTTAAAACTTCAACCATCCTGGTGATCAACATATCGAGCATCTCCGGCTTCCGCTTTTGACGCCCGCGCAACCATAAGGTCACCTTGACCTTGTTCCCCTCATCGAGAAACTCGCGGATCTTCTTCATCTTCACTTCGACATCATGCTCTCCGATTCCCGGAGTGAACTTGATCTCCTTGATATGAATCTTCCGCTGGTGTTTCTGCGCTTCATGGGCTTTTTTCTGCAGGGAATAGAGGAACTTCCCATAGTTGAGCAGCCGGCAGACAGGCGGCTTGGCCTCCGGTGAGATCTCGACCAGATCCAGTTCATTTTCTCTGGCGATTTCCAGGGCCCTGGCCAGGGGAACGATCCCCAGTTGGTTCTTTTCCTCATCGATCAACCGGACCTCCGCGCTGTGGATTTCCTCGTTGATCCGATGGGGATTTTGTTTCGGTTTTCGTGGTGGATTAAATCTCATAATGTCAGGTTTTTATCCTTGTTTAATTTGTGAATACGATCGATCAGATGGTCCAAAGTAAATTTCCCCTGATCGCCTCTTTTATGGATGCGCAACGAGATATTCCCCTCGTCCGCTTCCTGTTCTCCGACGATCAGCATGAATGGGATTTTCCGCATCTCGGCTTCGCGAATCTTCTTCCCGATTCCTTCGTTGCGCCGTTCGATCTCGACGCGGATGTCGGCCCGACGTAATGTCTCACCCACCGTCTCCGCATAGGCGAGGTGATCTTCACCGACCGGGAGAACGATCACCTGAACGGGAGCCAGCCACATCGGGAAAAAACCGCCGTAATGCTCGATCAGAACGCCGAAAAATCGTTCCATGGAACCGAGCAAGGCCCGGTGGACCATGAACGGACGATGGGCGCTGCCGTCGGTCCCGATGTATTTCATGTCGAACCGTTCGGGCTCATTGAAATCGAACTGGATGGTGGTGCATTGCCAATAGCGATTCAGGGCATCCTTGATCTTGATATCGATCTTGGGCCCATAGAAAACCGCTTCGCCCTCTTTGCGTTCATAGGAGACACCTCGGGTCGTCAAGGCGGCTACCAGTGACGATTCGGCTGTTTCCCACATCGAATCGGCACCGGCATACTTGACCTTGTTCTGCGGATCGCGCACCGACAATTCGATCTTGACATCGGCGAAGCCGAACGATTTCAAAAGATCGAGCGAAAAATCGAGCACACGCAGGATTTCGGCGTCGATCTGCTCCGGTGTGCAGATGATGTGGGCATCGTCCTGGGTGAATCCGCGAACACGTAACAATCCGTGCAGTGTCCCGCTCCGTTCATACCGGTATACGGTTCCCAATTCGGCCCAGCGCAGGGGAAGCTCGCGATAGGAACGGAGGGTCGATTTATAGACCATGATATGAAAGGGGCAATTCATCGGTTTTAAATAATAGTTGAGACCGTCGATATCCATCGGGGAATACATCCCCTCTTTGTAGAAATCGAGGTGTCCCGATGTCTGCCACAACCATTCACGGCCGATGTGGGGGGTATAGAGTAATTCGTAACCACCTTGATAGTGGCGTTTCTTCCAGTATTCCTCGATGAGATAGCGAATCCGCGCCCCCATCGGGTGCCAGTAGATCAGACCGGCTCCCGCTTCCTCGTGTACGGAAAACAGATCCAGCGCTTTTCCCAGACGCCGATGGTCACGCTCATGAGCTTCTTTCAAAAAAGCCATGTAGGCATCGAGTTGCTCGGCGTTGGGGAATACGGTGCCATATATCCGTTGCAGGGAATGACTGTGCTCGTCCCCCTTCCAGTAGGCGGCGGCGATACTCAACAATTTGAAGTGCTTGAGATGGGAAGTGGAAGGGAGGTGGGGGCCCCGGCACAGGTCGATGAAGTCTCCTTGCTTGTAGACCGAAATTTCGTCACCTTCAACCTTTTCATCGATCAGCTCAAGCTTCAGAGTCTGCCCCTTGGAAGTGAAATAGTCGACAGCCGCCTTCCGGTTCCAGATGAGGCGTTCGATGGGCAGGTTCTTCCGAACCAGTTCAGCCATCTTTTTGGAAATCTTCTGAAGATCCTCCGGCGTGAACGGCGTGGGGGTCAAAAAATCATAGTAAAACCCATCATCGATAGCGGGGCCGATTCCATACTGGACATCGGGAAACAGCTGGAGTACAGCTTGAGCCAGAAGATGGGAACAGGAGTGTCGGTAAACGGTCAGTGCTTCGGGAGCCCCCGAGCCAATCGGCTCTCTCAGGTTCCCATCTGTTCTGTCACCGCCATCGACCAATCGTTCTCCTATTTTCCATAAAATCGGTTGTTCACTTGTCATGTTCAAAAGAATAGGCGCGGGCGGGCTCGAACCGCCGGCCTCTACCGTGTCAAGGTAGCGCTCTAACCAACTGGGCTACGCGCCTATCAATGATTCAACTACTTAACGAGCTCTTTAAGCTCTTTGCCAGGTACGAACTTGGGTACCCGCTTTTTGGGGATATTGATCTTCTGTCCGGTTTTGGGATTTCTGCCGGTTTTGGCTTTCTTTTCAATGGTTTTGAAGGTGCCGAAGCCAACCATCGTGACCTTTCCTTCTCTCTTTTTCAAAGCCTCACCGATGATGTGCAACATCGTATCGATGACCTTAACGGCATTGACCTTGGTGGCGTTTCCATCCTTGATCATTTTTCCGGCTAATTCATTCTTATTCATATTCGATCCTCCTGAGAAGTCAAAATTTACAGCAAAATCAAGGCAAAGTCAATATCAAGGAGGGAAAAAAAACTCAATCTCCCACAAGTGTCACCCAAACCGTCATGCCTAGAACCAGCGCTCCGCCTGCAACTACACGCATCTGTGGTATTTCTCCCAGGAAAATCAGCGCCAGCAGCACTGCATATACCGGTTCAGCGAGAGCGATCAACCCGGCCGTCCGTCCCTTGACGGCTTTGATGCCCCGTATGAACAGCGAATGGGCGATCGCTGTGCAAGCGACGCCGAGAACCAGGAGCAAAAGAATATCGGTTTTCCCCAACCTTACCGGGTGCAACCAGACAATGGGCAATAAAAAAGCAAAAGCGAACAGGTCCTGGTAAAAGGAGATCTGCATACCGGTATAGGAACGACTGAAAAAACGATTAGCCAGGATCAGCAGAGCGAAGGTCAATCCCGATATCAGGCCCCACCACAATCCCGCAATGGCAAATGGTTTGATCCCTCCAGGAGAGGCCATCAGCCAGATGCCTAGCAGAGTGAACAATGCCGGAACGAGATATCGCCACCGAAAGGGTTCCCGGAAAGCCAATGGTTCGAGAAAGATAACAAATATGGGAAAGCAGGAGAAAGCAAATAAGCCGACCGCCACGGAAGTGAGTTGGATGGACCGGAAGAAAGCCACCCAATGAAACGCCAGTAACCCTCCACACAGGATGAGCAATCCCCACTCCTTTTTTTTCGGCACCGGAATAGGCTGCCTATAGATGCGGATCAACAGGGGGAGGGAAAGAGCGGCGAAGAATGTCCGGCCGAGCACGATCCAGGATGGGGAGAGGGTCAACCAGCGCCCGAACAAGCCGGCAAAGCCAAATAAGGCCACCGCTACGTGAAGGCCGATCATGGGGCTGGCATTCCTCCCCTTTCGACTTTGAGTTACCGAGCCGGTCATCGCCCCATTGTATGGGAAATGAAATTCTGGATCAATACAATTTTTTCTGTTGCGAAGAATTGATTTTATTAAAACTTTTCATTAAAATGATTTTGATCGGATCATTCAGCCGATCTTTGAAAATTCTGAAATTGAGAGATAGGGACCGCGCACATGATGAAAGTAAGAGGCTCCGCACTGGCATTTATGCCAAAATGTGTCCAAAAAAAATTTGGTTCCGAGGGATTCAAACGCTGGCTTTCCCTGATTCCCCCCTATGCACGGCTAGTCTATTCCAACTCGATCGATCCCAAGGATTGGTATCCACTCAAGGAACTGCTCATCCAGCCGACGGCCAATCTCCTCCAATTATTCTACAATTGGGATTTCCAGGGAGCCTGGGAATTGGGAAGAATGAGCGCCGAGTATTCCCTGCGGGGGCTCTACAAGGTTTTTTTTCGCCTCAACTCACCTGGTGTCCTGATTTCGAAGGCCAGTGAAATCCTCCCCACTTACTACGAACCAAGCACCATGCAATTGATTGAGAATTCACCCGGATTGGGGGTCGTCCGGATCACCCGGTTCCCGGAAATCGACAAGATACTCGAATACCGCATCGCCGGCTGGATGGAGGCGGCCATGGAGATCAGCGGCTGCACACAGGTACGGGTGGAAATCCCCAAATCACTGACCCAACTCGACCCCTACAGCGAATTCCGAGTTACCTGGAAAACAAAGTAATATCTGAATTCTTATCATCGATTTCCGAGTTGGAATGAATGGATCACCAGGTCTTTTTTCCCTTTCTTCGTTTCGGTAGCTTCGATCAAAAGATCGTACTCCCCCTTTTTCAACTCAGGCAGCCGGACCTGAACCGATTCAACGCCATTTTTAATGGTGAAGGGCCGGCTGCGGTCAAGGATCGTTTCCGCCCGTTCGTTGATGATCCGCAGGCGGATATTGACCGAATGGGGATCGGCCTTTTGTTCGGGCAATGACCGTTGCAGTCGAACATAAAAGCTTAACAGGCCATCCTCAATACTGACCCTTTCAATCTTCGGTTGGAGAGATTCCCCAGAAATTTGTTCGTCGAGTCGGCGCAGGTAGAGTTCCCGTTCCTGGTCATCATACAATACCGTATGGTCGGGATTGCCGGTCACCACTCGTATCTTTCTCCCGGTTTTCCGTTCCAAGGAAATCGGTGTATATAAAAGGTGGTATTCGATATCAACCTCATTTTTCAGGGAATTGAAAAAGCGGGGAAACCGGTTGTCATATATTTCCGTGCCGCCGGTGAGGGTCACAGCCTCGTGGAGGACCTGTTCTGTGGATGTCGTCACCGGTTTCCAGGCGAAATCATCCAGATATCTCTCTGCTTTGACCGGATTGAGCAACACCAGGTGAAACACTGCTCCCGCCTGAATCATCGCTTTGGCGATATCACGTTCGTCCCCCTTTTCATTCATCTGGACTCCGACCTCAAGCTCCTGGAGAAAATCGAATAGATTCATCCCTTTCATTTCCGAATCATTGCTTAGATTCTCCCGCTGCATCTGCAATAAAATGCGATATAGATTTCCGTTCCTTCTGATCAAGGGGATAGATCCACGCTGAAAGAAAGAGATCACCCACTTTTCCGCATCCTGTTCCTGCAGGTATTTGGAAAGCCGTAAGTATTGATTGGCATCCAGGGAAAGCCCTTCCCCCAAGTGCTCTTCGACATACCGCCGGTATGAGGCGATGAAACGGGGGAGCAAGGTCTGAATGATATAATCCTGATCCCCCTCGGCAAGTCGTTGACGGATATCGGTCATCTCCAGGGAAAGCTTGTTTTCCAGGGCCTGGACATTCCGCCTAGCCCATTTCCGCTCCATGGAGATGATTTTCAGAATGGATTCCTTTTCCGTATCAGGATTTTCGACCTGGCGTTCCGGCAAAAAAAAGCGGTTGGTCGCGACGATCAACCGGTCTCCCGATCGCAAGATGGAATTGAAGCAAGTGGATAAAGCTTCATGGAAATCCATCTGTTGATCGACAACATTGAAAAGGAGCACAAAGAGCCGAGGATGATCTTCGCCTGTCGGATCACTCAGAGTCTTACGATTGACGGAAAGCCCGGCAATTGGAATTTCACGGTCGTCAACGAAGAGGTGAAAATCGGAGACCTGCAATCCATCAACGGGATGGCCCTTCATAAAAACCCGGACCGGGATTTCACTGGCGATCACATCCACCCGTTCATGCAATTTGGCCGGTTCCTGGGCGGACAAAAAACTTGCCCCCATAAAAGAGCATAAAAACAGCGCCGTTTGAATCCATTGGAATTGTATTATCATCCTCATGTTGTCCTCTTTTTTCAAATTTGAAGAACGGATATCTTAATCCAATATCATATCAAATGACGCAGAGAATACAAGTAAAGAAAGGTGAGTAATATTTACATGAGTGAGCCTGGGTTATTAACCCAACCGCAATCTGTATTTGCTTTTTACAGAGAAATCCTTTATAATTCGTCTCTTTATCAAAATGAAGTCGAGGACAGTGCATGGCAGAAGATTTGTTGGCAACGATCAAGCAGATAAGCAAAGAACGGGGGGTTCAGTCCGAGGTTTTTTTCTCTGCCATTAAAGAAGCACTGCAAATCGTTTCCCGAAAATATTTCGATCCCGGGACCGATCCACAAGTTGAAATCAACGAGGAAAGGGGCGATATCCTCGTCTTCATCACCAAGATCGTCGTCAAAGATGTCAACGACCCGCTGATGGAAATCTCATGGAAAGAAGCACTCCAATTCGACTCCAAGGCAAAGGAAGGGGACGAAATCAAGATATACCTTCCCGGAGAAACGCTGGGCCGCATCGCCGCCCAATCGGCCAAACAAATCATCCTGCAAAAAATATTGAAAGCGGAACAACAGAAAATCTACAACAAATACGTCCCCCTGACCGGCACTCTGGTATCGGGAGAAATCCGGCGGGTGGAAAACGGTAATTTCATCATCGGTATGGATATGGGGGAAGCGATCCTTCCACCCAAGGAATTGTCCCCCAGAGACTACTTCGAACGCGGAGATATTATCAAGTTTCTGATCAAACGGGTCTTTCCCGAGGGCAAGGGGCCACTCATTCTCGCCTCCCGGTACATGAACGATTTCGTGCTTGAACTGGTACGAAAAGAAGTTCCGGAAGTCGCCGAAGGGATCGTGAAAGTGTATGCGATCGCCCGCGAACCCGGGATCAAGAGTAAAATCGCCGTCTATTCGACCGATAAATCGGTCGATCCGGTCGGAGCCATCGTCGGGATGAACGGCAACCGGGTGCTGGCGATTACCAAAGAATTGCGGGGCGAACGGATCGATGTCATCGCCTGGAGCAACAGCCCAGAACGGTTTATCGCCTCGGCCCTGACCCCTGGAGAAGTGGTTAAAGTCTTCCTGGCCGACAAAACCGATCAGGTTGCCGAGGTTACATTGAAGGATGAAAGCCTCTCGGCCGCCATCGGAAAAAAAGGCGTGAATATCCGTCTAGCTTCAAAATTAACCAAGTGGGACATCCAGATCGCCAACCGCAATGCCGAGAGAACGGCAGAGAATCAAAAGAAGTTATAGGAGAGGAGAGTATGTCGAATATCAAACTTCATGAAGCCACCAAACAATTCAAATTATCCAACAAGGTGGCCATGTACTTTTTGGAAACGATCCACATGCCGGTCAAATCTCACTCTTCGGTCATAACGTTCGATCAATTGGAACTATTACGCGAATTGTCCCAAGATCCAGCCAAATATAAGGAAATCAATAAAGCTTATATCCGTAGCGAAGAAGAAAAAAAACAATCCGAGGTTGCAGGTCCATCCGAACCCGAACTTCTCGAACCGGTTTCGGAACCGACTCCCGTAAAAAAACCGGAACCCCCGCCCCCGCCTGCAACGGAAAAAAAGCCGGACCCAATAAAACCGACAACCGAAGTCATCGTAAATAAAAGTGCTCCAAAAAAACCGGAAACTCTACCCGAAAAACCAGTTCCCGCACCCCCAAAAGAGGAAATCAAGAAAGAAGCGCCACATCGGACCGTACCCGTGCCACCGACACCGATAAAAGAGGAAAAGCATTTACCGCCTCCCCCAACCAAACCGAAAACCGAACCCCCGCCTCCGTCCAGAATGATCCCCCCACAGAGAAAAATGGACTTGGGGAGACAAAATCACCCCAAATATCCCAGGCCTCATGGTCAAAGAGGACCGCATTACACTCACTCCAAAAAACCCGAGTATATTCCCAAACCTCCCAAACCCGAGGTTGTTTACGATTTTCCTCCCTCGATCGACGTCCCGGACCTGCTGACGGCCAGGGAACTCGCCGAAAAGCTCGGTTGCCGGTTAAAGGTGATCGAGGATAAAATGGCCTTCTTGAAACTTGCTTATCAAAGCAACGAGTTCATGGATATCGAGGATATTCAGAAGCTGTGTCAGGAGCTCAAAATCGAAGCCCGGATGATCCCATTCGAGGACTACCTCATGCAACAGGCGATCACCGACAAGAAAGCGCAATTGAAACAGCGCCCGCCTGTGGTAACCGTGATGGGTCACGTCGACCACGGCAAGACAACGCTGCTCGATACCCTTCGCAAGACCAGAGTCGCCGAGAAGGAAGCGGGAGGAATCACCCAGAAAATCGGAGCCTATAAAATTTCCACCAAGGAAGGTGAAATCGTTTTTATCGATACCCCCGGTCACGAGGCCTTCACCAATCTGCGCGCCCGCGGTGCCCAGGTGACCGACATCGTCATCCTCATGGTCGCAGCAAATGACGGGATCCAACCGCAGACCATCGAAGCGATTCAGCACGCCAGAGCCGCCAAGGTTCCCATGATCGTCGCCATCAACAAGATCGACCTGCCTGGAGCCTCAGCCGATAAAATCAAACAGGATTTGACCAAGCACAATGTCCTTGTCGAGGATTGGGGCGGCGATGTGGTCAGCGTGCAGATATCGGCCAAACACAATCAGAATCTCGACAACCTGTTGGAGATGATCCAGTTGGTCAGCCAGCTTCAGGAATTGAAGGCCTATACCGATATCCCCGCCCGGGGGACGATCATCGAATCCCGTCTCGATCCGCAATTGGGTCCTATCGGCACCGTACTCATCCAGCATGGCCGTCTCCGCAAGGGAGACCAGTTCATCTGTGGCAATGCCGTCGGGAAGACCAAATCTCTGTTCGACCACAACGGACTCATGATCAATGAGGCCACGGTTCCGGATCCGGTCGAGGTGATGGGCTTCACCCAACTCCCCAATGCCGGAGACACCTTTCAAGTGGTGGACAATCTGGAAAAAGCGGAGCGGGTGATCAGTTCGCGTCAGATCAAGGAGAAAGACGCGCGTACCAAGGACATCCTGACCGAGAAAAAAATGAGCTTTCAAAACCTGTTCCAGTTGCTGGAGCAGAACAAGATCGATGTATTTCCGGTGATCATCAAGGCCGATAATTTCGGTTCATCGGAAGTGCTCGAACAACTTCTGCAGAAACAGAGCCAGGAAAAACTGAAAATCGAAATTATTTTCAAGGGGATCGGCAATATCACCGAGAGTGACATCCTGCTGGCTTCAACCACTAATGCGTTGATCCTTGGATTCAATGTCAAGGCTCCCCAGAAGATCCTGCCGCTGGCCAAGCGAGAAAACGTCGAGATCCGACTTTACTCGGTCATTTACCACCTGATCGAAGAGATCACCAAAGCCATTCAGGGCAAGATCGCCCCTGAATACGAGGATATCCTGATTGGCAAGGCGCAGGTCCTGCAGAAATTCAAGATCTCCCGGGTCGGATTCGTCGCCGGCTGCATGGTTCAGGAGGGGAAGGTGACCCGGAAATCGAAAATCAAGGTGATCCGTGGTACCGATCTCGTTTTCGAAGGGGAACTGGAATCACTGAAAAGGGTCAAGGATGAAGTCTCCGAAGTAAAAGCCGGCATCGAGTGCGGCATCAAGATCAAGAATTTCAACAATATCGAACCGGATGATATCCTGGAGATTTACGAGACCCAATTGAAAAAATAGCATGGTGGGTGTCATGGTCATCGAGTTATTCGCCGATCATCTGCACAGTTTAAAGGAAAAACGACAACTCATCTTATCTCTCAAGGACCGCTTGCGCAATCAGTTCAATGTCGCCGTTTCTGAAACAGACGAGCAGGATTCCTGGCAAAAAGCCCAAATGACAGTCGTTTCCGTATCCAACTCCAGGGAAATACTGGAGAACACGTTCCGGCGCATCGAGAAATTTCTTGATACCCATTTCGAAATGCGCATGGTAAACGTCTCCATCCAATTCCTCTGACATGCCGCACCGAATTGAAAAATTCTGCAGCACCCTTAAACAGGCGTTGGCCGATATCCTTTTTCTCGATCTCGACAATCCAGACCTGAAAACCATTTCCATCTCCAATGTCACCGTGAGTCCCGATTTGAAAAACGCCCGGATCACGGTCTCGACCTACCTCCCGGATAAAGATGGGATCATCGAAGATCTGCAAAATGCATCGGGTCTTATCAAACACCATCTGGCCAAACGGATGTACCTGCGGTTCATGCCGGAGATCACCTTTCAGAAAGATCTCGGTTTTGAATTTGATCAGAAAATGACCCGGCTGTTGAGCGAGAGCAAGGATGCATAGAATAAAAAAACGGATCGCTGACACGATCCGCGGCTGTAAAAAAATCGCTATTTCTTCTCATATCCGCCCCGACGCCGATTCGATCGGCAGTGGCCTGGCATTGTACCTGATGATCCAGCAGTTCGGTATCGATGTTACCTACTGCAACACCGACCCTGCCCCGCACCCGGTCAACCGACTGCCTCATTACGAGCGGATCCGATTGCGGCAAATCGCCACTGAGGCGTTCGACCTGGTCATCCTCATCGAAGGGGGCAATGAGGAACGAACCGGCCAGAAGAATCTCTCCTCTTACCGCACCATTAATATCGATCATCATGAGACCAGTTCGTTCGACGCCGATATCAACTGGGTGGTCCCCGATGCCGCCGCCGTCGGCGAGTTGATCTATGAACTGGGACTGGTGTTGGAGATCGAATTCACCCACGATATCGCCTTCAACCTGTACGCCGCCATCGCCTCCGATACCGGTTCCTTCAAATACACCAACACCACCCATCGCTCCCTGCGCATCGCCGCTGACCTGGTCAAGCGCGCCGGCATCTATCCCTTCGAGGTCGTCAACCTGCTCTTCAACTCCAACCCGGTGGAGAAGATCCTGATGATGACCAAGGTCCTGTCCACATTGGAACTGGCTGAGGGTAATCGGGTCGCACTCATCGAATTCCGCCGCGAATTCCTGGCCAATATGAACCTGAAGGATATCGATACCGAGGATATCATCACTATCGCCCGCTCCATCAACGGTGTCCTCGTGCTGCTTTTTTTCAAGGAGATCGACCGGGGAACCTACCGGATATCCATCCGCTCACGCGATGATTTTTCTGCCAAGGAAGTCGCCCGCCATTACCAGGGCGGTGGTCATCACCATGCCGCCGGCTTCTTCTTTTACGGAGATCTCGCTACAGCCAAGCGGGACATATTGGCGATCGTCCGCGAGCAACTTTCATGATTCACGGCCTGGTCGTCGTCGCCAAGGAACCGGGGATATCCTCTCACCAGGTGGTGGAAAGGATCAGACGGATGTTTCATATCCGCAAGGTGGGCCACTTCGGTACCTTGGATCCATCCGCTTCCGGAGTGCTGTTGATCGCGTTGGGCCATGCGACAAGGCTTTTCGACTTCTATATCGATAAACGGAAACGATACCAGGGAACCATTCGCTTCGGATTCGCCACCACGACCTACGATGCGGAGGGGGAACCACTTTCCGAAAAAAAGGAATTTGATCTGAATCAATCCGATATCGAGATGCTCCTGGCCCCGTACCGGGGAACGATCATGCAGATACCTCCCCTATTCTCGGCCAAAAAATTCCAAGGGAAGCCCCTATATTCCTACGCCCGAAAACAGATCGAAATCACGCCGGCCGCAGTTCCGGTGACCATCTATGCCCTGACCGGTTCGGCAATCGATCCAACTAACCTCAAGATTGACGTGACCGTTTCCTCGGGAACCTATATCCGTTCCCTGGCCCATGACATCGGGCAGCGTGTCGGGGTCGGTGCTCACCTCTACGATCTCGTCCGTGTGGAAATCGGTGACTTCACTCTGAGTTCCGCATTCACGCTGGCTGAAATCGAACACCATATCGGTAACACCCAGCCGGAGCGAGTGGTGATCCCCATCGAAGCTCTGCTGCCGGAGTTGTCTAAAATTATTGTCACCCCAGGGGGACGGCGCCTGGTCGCCAACGGGATGTCGCTGGGACCAGCGGACATCATGCGCATATTTCCCGCTTCCCATCCCGAATTCTTCCGTATCTTTGACGACGAAGGCAAACTGCTTGCTTTGGCCCAGAAAGAGATCCGCTCGCAGACCTTCCGCCCGACCGTCGTGTTTCCCGACAGTTAGTCTTCCGAAAATTCATCCGGCAAGGCGACCTCCTCCTGAAATTCGATCCGGGATCGATTGCGGATATATATTCCCCTCTTTCCAGACAACACTAGGTCGCCACCCGGGCAATGAACGGTCAGGTTCTCTCCGGTCCGGTCCAACTCCCGGAGGATGGCGAAAATGGCCGAGCTCCCGGTCGACGATGAACTGGTGGGGCCGACCCCCCGCTCATAGAAAAAAGCCCGGCAATGCCGGCGATCCTCAAGGGCTGCAAACTCGACATTGGTCCGCTTGGGAAACAGATCATGATCGGACAATGTATGGCCGATCCGCATCATTTCGGTTTCGCTCGGCAGCGTCGAGTCGATCACCACGACATGGGGATTGCCGACACTGACCGGATAGAATGGGGTTCCGCATACCTCATAGGCCGACCGTCCTGATTCGAGGAAGGGGAAAAAACAGCGATTGGAAAAATCAGGGACGCCGATCTCGACCTGCATCAGGAACTCAGGGTCGGACCTCCGCAACAATCTCACCGTCCTGGATCCAGGCAACGCTTTCAGGTGTAACCGGATCTTCTCCGGACTGTCCCGGAACAGGAGCGCGGACAGCCCGGCCATGCCGTTTCCCGAAATTTCGGCTTGGGTGCCATCAAGATTGAAGATAAAAAATCGGGCACCATCTTGGTCCGGACGATACACGACCAGTCCGTCTGCACCACCCCAGGAACGCTGCGGCTGGCATAACCAGATGGCTATTTTTCCGAATTCTTTCGCCCCGGTCCCGGGTAACTCTTCCTCCTGAACATGGAGGAAGAGATTCCCGGCGGAGGAGGTCCCGGATAGGATCATTCCTCGGGCAAGGCGAAACGGATGGTGTATTCGCGGCCGCTGCGGATAATGTACATTAGAACTCCGGTTCCCGGTGCCCGCTTGGACATGAATTCCTCGAATTGGTCGACACTGTTGATGGGAGTGCGGTTGAGCTGGACGATCATGTCTCCGGGCCGCAGTCCGTTTTCCGCGGCGATGCCGCCGCGTTGCACATCCGTTACCACCACTCCCTTGCCGCTCTTAAGGCCGTATTCATCGGCGAGCCGGGGTGTGTTTTTCTCGATCGACATCCCCAGGTCAAGCGACCGCGATTTGCCGCTTTGCACCCGAACCGAGGATGAGCGAGGAGATTTCCCCACCGGAACCGATATCGTCATTCTCCGATCATCCCTGTACAGGACTACCTTGAGCACATCTCCGGGCTTGGCATTGGCGATAGTGTTCACCAGTTCGTTTCCCGATTTGATTGCTTTTCCATCGATTTCGATGATGATATCGTCGCGCTTCAGTCCGGCCCGTTCTGCTGGAGAATTTTCCTCAACCGAAATGACCACGGCACCAGCAGTTGAGAACTCGTACTCTTTGGCTTGTTTTTCATTGAAATACTGGATCGAGATACCGAACCAGCCGCGAATCACCTCTCCCTTCTCCTTCAAGTCGGTAACCACCCGCTTGGCCATGGCCGAAGGGATGGCAAAACCGATACCGATGCTGCCGCCGCTGGGAGAGAGGATGATCGAATTGATGCCGATCGCCTCGCCGTTCATGTTGACCAGTGGACCGCCAGAATTTCCCCGGTTGATGGGGGCATCGGTCTGAAGGAAATCCTCCAGGCTGTCGTCGGAAATCTGTAGGCGCCTCCCTTCTGCGGAGATGATCCCGGAGGTAACTGAAAAAGCCTGCTGCAGAGGATTTCCGATGGCCAAAACCCATTCACCCACTTCCACCTTGGTGGAATCACCGAGGGGAATGAAGGGATGATTCTTGACATCGACCTTGAGCAGGGCCAGGTCGGTTCGTGGGTCGGTACCAATGATCTTGGCAGTGTATTCAGTCTCGTCGACAGAAGTGACCGTCACCTTGACTGCCTTCTCGACCACATGATTGTTGGTGAGGATATAGCCGTCGGCGGAGATGAAAAATCCCGATCCATAACCGATCTGTTCCCGGCGTTGCCGCGGTTGGGGAACTCCGAAGAATTCGAAGAAATCATCGTTACCGAACACCGGTGCTTCCACGAGCATCCGGGAGTTGACCTGGACGACGGCCGGTTTAACTTTCTTGACGATGGGCACAAAATTGACCGAACCGGAAGCCAGGTCGGCCGATCCCAGCGATTCGGTCTCGGCGCGAACAATGGTCGGGCTGAGTACCGCTTCGTTCTTATCATTTTTTTGGACAAAGCCAAAAGTTAATGCGAAAAAAATGGCACCAGCCAGGAATCCGATACCGATCAACAAACCTGTCTTTTTCATTTTTTTCCTCCTTTTGTATTATCGTATAGACGCAGTGGAAATGCAATTGGTTTCTCCTGTTGCCACTATCTGATCGATTAGTTTTCGCCCAGACTGTTGATGAACGAGGTGATCCCCAGGTAAAGGCCGGCAGCGAGTGTACGCCGGTATTCGGAAGAACTCAACAGACGCGCCTCCTCCTCGTAGGAGATGAAGGAGAGCTCTACCAGGCAGGCGGGCATGCGGGCCCCGAGCAGGACATAAAAAGGCGCCTGCTTGATCCCCAGGTCGGGAATACGTGGGTGTTTCCCATGGACATTCGTCACGATCTGCTTGTGAAGATAGTGGCTGAGAATCTTCGATTCGGCGATCATGCTGCTCTTGACGATCTGGTCGAGTATGGAACGAAGTTCTCCGATCGATTTGGCACTCATCGCATTTTCGGTGGCGGCGACGCTCATCGCCCAGGGATCGGTGGTCAGGCTGAGAAAATAGGTTTCCAGGCCCGAAGCCTCCCTTTTCCTGGAAGAATTGGTATGGATGGAAATGAACAGGTCACTGTTGGTCGAATTGGCGATCGCCGTCCGCTCTTCGAGAGAGACATAGCGGTCATCATTGCGAGTCATCATGATTTCGAATTCGGCGTGTTCCTCCAGCATCTTTTTCAATTTGTGGGCGATATCCAGGGTGATCTCTTTTTCCTGCAGCTTCTGCCTCAGGTTGACCGCTCCCGGATCCTTCCCCCCATGCCCCGGATCGAGGACGATCCGTCTCACTCCCAACCCCAATTGCCGGGCCATCGATGGTTTTTCTGGGGTAGTGAAGGTTGGAGTCGCAGTTCTGGGAATGGTCACGACCGGCTCCAGTTTCTCCTCATAAATATCGAAGACGATCCGGAATGGAGAGGTCAAATAAAAACGATTATACCGGCCGATATGATCGAAATCGAAGACGACACGGATCGCTCCGCCACCGGGCTCCCCCAGCCGGATCCCCTTGAGATTGCCACTGGAAATGGGAATCTCCTTCTTTTTATACACCGGAAAAGCGGAAGAAAAACGGCAGTTGCGCAGATCGAAAAAAAGGCGTTCCCGATCCGCTTCATGGAGGATCTTTTCGGTTATCCGCATCGAGCGGGACAGGTCGAGCACGACCCGGGTATAGTCGTCGTAGGCGTAATATCGAACATTTTCCAACCTGGCCGGACCTGCCGTCGGTCTGCTCCGAACCGGAGTGAGCGGTGGAATCAGCAGGAGCAAAACGGAACCCAAAACTCTGATCATGATCTCCTACTTTACTAAAAAAAGCACCATAAATCAATCCAAATTCACTTCTTTTGCCTTCTGACAAATTTCTCATTTTTTTCTCACCCACTCGACAAACCTACCCCCGCCATCTTTCCAACTTTTCCTACTTGTTTCACATCTTCGGTTGTGCTACATAGAATGTGTAGAATCTGGTTACTTCAGAAAAAACGATGATACGATTATTCATTTGTTTAACTCATATTGACCAAAAACCCTGATGCTCGTACTCGGGATTGTCTCCTTGATCTGGGCGTTTTCCTTCGGGCTGATCAAGCGCCATCTCTCCGGATTCGACCCCCTTTTCGTTTCCTGGGTGCGCTTGGCACTTGCTCTGGTGACTTTTCTCCCTTTTCTTCACCCCCCATGGCCCAAGATCAAAACGGTCGCCACCCTGAGTGCTCTGGGAGCCGTCCAATTCGGACTCATGTACGCCGCTTACATCCATTCCTTCCGCTATCTACCCGCCGGACTCGTTGCCCTGTTCACCATCCTCACCCCAATGTACGTGACCCTTCTCGATGATCTCTTCCGGCATTCATTCAAGTTTCCGAACCTGTTGCGTGCCCTGTTGGCCGTAACCGGCGCTGCCATCATCTCCTTTTCCGGAACCCTTACCAGCGCTGACCTGGTCAGCGGTTTCTTTTGGGTTCAACTCTCCAACATTGCGTTTGCCACCGGCCAGGTCTGGTACCGACGGTTGTTTCCGCCCTCGGTCCGGGTCCAGGAAGCGCGCCTGTTTGGTTTCTGTTACCTCGGCGCGGTCGTCTTCATCACCATATCCGGATGGATCATGAAGGCGCAAATTCCCAATCGACTGACAACCAATCAGATTATAGTTCTCCTTTACTTGGGGATTCTGGCTTCCGGTGTCAGTTTCTTTCTCTGGAATCACGGCGCCCGTCGGGTCGGAGCTGGGTTGCTGGCGGTGTTCAACAACGTAAAAATCCCTCTGGCCGTCCTGGCAGCTATTCTGGTTTTTAATGAAAAATATGGGTTTTTTAAACTTATTGCAGGTTCTGGTTTGATGATCATCGCCTTAATGGGGCCGCTTCCCACTCGAAAAAACCTCTTCGACACTACTCGATGGGGATGCGGTAGCGGCGGACGAGATAATTGAAACAATAGCGGTTGCGAAGCTCGATCTTGCGTAGCGGCAGAGCCAGATTCTCCAGAAATTGATCGGCCCGCGCCTGCATACCTTCATCACCCGCAAACATCTCCGTCAACCTGCTTTCGAGTTCATTCCCCGCGTCCGGTTCCCCCCGGGAACAGCGGAGCAAAAGCTCTCGCAACGATTCCAAAACTTCGGGAAGATTGTCCATAAACGATTTCCAGGCATCATCGGTATCAGTGTCACCGCCGCGTCGCTTTTCATGGCTGGTCATGGTCAGGAACGACTGGTAGGCCTTGCGGACTTCGTTGGCAAAGACGGAGAAACGGTCAACCGGTTTTCCCCTTTTCCGTCGCCGCTCGACCACTTCATCGAGACAACGAAACAATAAGGGAAAGGGTATCCCCTTCTCCCACCAGCGGTAGAGGATATCGAAATCACGGGGAGTGATGAAAAAGCGTGCTTGGTGGCGGAAGTCGAGGTACTGGATGACACGGATGAGGTAATCCCGGTCGCCGATGATTTCGGTCATGAGTCAAGCATACAAGCGATCGCCGCCAGGCCGATCAGGACGAGGTCGGGCTCCAGTCGGTCGATCCCAACTATTGCTTCCGGCAGGCGGGTCAGAAATCCCCCGGTGGCGACTGTCTTCATCTCCGGGCCGAGTACCTTCCGATAGCGGTTGATCATGCCGGCGATGGTTTCGAGAAATCCATAATAGACGCCGGCACGGATATGGTCATTGGTGTTCTTCCCGACCGGGGAGGAGGGAAAAGAGAATTTCACATGGGAAAGTTTGGCGGTATGGTCGGCCAGGCTGCGCAGGGATATGTGGATCCCAGGCAGAATGGAGCCGCCGATATAATGCCGGTACCGGTCAACCAGGTCGAACGTGGTGGCCGTACCGGAGTCGATCACTAGGAGCGGTGGAGAAAAAATGGTAAGGGCACCGGCTACTGCGGCGATCCGGTCGGCTCCAAGTTGGCGCGGATCATCTACCTCGAAACCGATTCCAGATGGTGTGAGGTAGCTGACAAAATGGGGACGGAAGCCCATGCAGTCGGTCAGAATACGGTTCACCTGAAGATCCAGACTCGGGACGACCGACGCCACGATGGCCCCGTTACTATTGGCAAGCTTCCCCTCCGGAACCAACCGGAAGAGATACCGCCGGTCGAACCGCTCCGGCGTTGGCCGGGTCCGGTGCAGGGCCATTAGGTCTCCGGAAAACAAGGCGGCGCTGCAGGTCGTATTTCCGATATCGACGGCCAAGAGGTATCCCTGATTTTTTTTTCTTGTTGTCATTTCCGTTTCAGATCAAAATTATCATTAAAATCCGTTTTCCGCAACCGCGGTCATTTAGAGGATCAGCATGGCATCCCCGTAGGAGAAAAACCGGTATTTCTCGGCGATGGCCATTGCGTAAGCCTCCTGCATCAATTCCCTCCCGGCGAAGGCACAGACGAGGATGAAAAGGGTCGATTCGGGAAGATGGAAATTGGTCAATATCCGGTCGGTCAGGCGGAAGTGAAAACCAGGATAGATGAAGAGATCGGTGCAAAAAATCTCCTCAACCGGTTGGAGCGAGGCAAGCGATTCCAGTGACCGGATCGATGTTGTTCCAACGGCCAGCAACTTGCTTCCTTTTGACTTGAGATCAGCGATCCGTGCCCGCAGTTCGAAGGGAACGACCACCTGCTCCAGCCCCATCCGGTGATCGCGGATATCATCTGCCTCAAGCTTTTGAAACGTCGCCGTTCCCACTGTTAGGTTCAGTTCGAATATGGGATGGCGGGTACCGATTTCCGAAAGGAGTTCGGGAGTAAAATGGAGGCCGGCCGTAGGCGCGGCAATCGACCCACCGTGACGACCGAATACCGTTTGGTACCGATCCCGATCATAATCCCGATACCGTTCCGCTTCATCACGCTTCCGCTTGATGTAGGGCGGCAACGGTGCAAATCCGGACGCCTCCACCCGTTCAAAGGGAGCCGAAAACCGAAGCGTTCGTTTTCCACGCTCTCCCAGTTTATCCACCACCGCTTCGACTTCAACGCCGATTCGGACGATCCTGCCGATTTGGAATCGGGAAGCCGGCATGGCCAACACCTCGGCGGTAAAGTCATCCATCCAGCGGACGATCAGTGCTTCCACCGGTTTCCCTGAAATATCTCCAAGCAACCGCGCCGGATCGACGCGGGTGGCGTTCATGACCAAAAAATCATCTTCTTCCAGGAACCGGGGAATATTATGAAATATTTCGTGGCGGATCGAGCCGGATTGTCGGTCGATAACCATCAGCCTCGACTGATCTCGTTTATCGGCCGGGAAACGGGCGATCAATTCCCTGGGAAGATGAAACGAAAAATCACTCCTTGAAAAACCTTTTTCTGATTGGGAGGGCAAAACGGCCGTGTTATTCCTCTTCTTCCTTGACCCGTCCTTCCTTGACCGCATGATCGATGATCTTCTTCTGTAAGTGCGAAGGGACTTCCTCATAATGGTCGAATTCCATCGAATAACTTCCCCGGCCTCCGGTGATCGAAGTCAACTGGGGTTCGAAATCGAGCATTTCCACGAGCGGGACGATCGCCTTCACGACCTGGTTCTTCCCTTTGCTGTCCATCCCCTGGATGCGACCGCGCCGTCCACTGAGGTTGCCGTTGATCTCCCCCATGTACTCCTGGGGAATCACCACGTCAACCTTCATGATCGGTTCCAGGATGGTGGGGCGGGCTTCTCTGAGACCCTTTTTGAAGGCCATGGAAGCGGCTATCTTGAAGGACATATCGGAAGAATCGACTTCGT